>Ga0209589_1001967_pt1 | contig 34930 bp, 15 predicted proteins | sample CowpeawhiteBW_FD_187525 | JGI IMG/M metagenome (GOLD analysis project Ga0209589, IMG submission 187525) | Root nodule microbial communities of legume samples collected from California USA - Cow pea white BW (SPAdes) (version 2) | ecosystem: Host-associated > Plants > Roots > Nodule | place: USA...
TTTTTTATAATGATTATATATATATATATATATATATATATATATATATATATATATTTGTGATGTTGAATGTCGAATGAGTGTTTTTTAGAAATGTGAGAGATATTTTCCAATTATAGGATTTATAAACTTCTTAACTCACATCTTAGACGTCAAGATATTAATATAATTAAATTTCTTGTAGTTAATTATTTGATTTATTTTCATTATATTACTGATTATGAGTAGAAAAAAAGTTGTCTAAATAGTACATCAGATGTTTTCGGTAATTTAAATTAAAATTGTTTAATTTTTCCTTTCTTTCTATCGAATAAATTTCTATTTTATTTTTTCTAATTTTCTCTAACCAAATAATATTGATTTTTATTTTATTTTTCCGTACTAATAAAAAAAATTGATTTTTAGTGACAACTTACTATCATATATGATTCTAATCCACTTATTATTATTACTAAAAATAATATCTAATTAATGATCAGTATAAGAATAAAATTTATTATAACCCGTTTAGATATTAATTTGTAGACAATTGGTAATTAAAATAATCTCTAAATAATCTCTAAATTATCACCAAAGTTTTAATTACATAACTTTTTGTATTAATTCAAATTAAAATTAACATAGATTTTTCTTCCAGTATAAAATGGATTTTTTGTATTCTTCTCTTCACGCAGTTAACCTTTACAATAAAATTTGTCTTATTCATTCTAAGCATAGGACGTTTTCTCATGTAATATTAGTATATTTATTGTCATCTGTATATGACATACTCTAGTATATTTTCATCGTCATACGTATATATCACTTAATTTCTAACAGTTCCATTTTCACGAGAGAAAAAAGTAAACAAGGATCACATAATTAAGAGAAAATGAGAGGAAAAAAAAATCAAGATACGAAATAATAATACCAACTATTATATTAACCTATAAAAAAAAACAAACAAAAGTGTTTAAAATCAATAAGAGAATTATTAAAAAGAGAAACAAAGATTTCAACGTATGAATTATAAAATCTATTTTAAAAAAATAATACTCAAATTTCATATAAAAAACACCAAATTTCAACACCATAAACCCTAGTGTTGTTTTTCTCTCCATCGATTCCAAATCTTCAAGCTCTAAAATTAATTCAAAAGAAGAAATTGAAAATTTTCTCTTCTGCACTTCTTCATATAATGATGCAACTTGAAATCAGATGATAGATGTAGCTGCACGTGCAAAGAGGACACGTTCGTGCTCGTAAAGGCATGCAATTCCATTTGGGAATTACTCTGACTGATACCCCCCACGTGTGTGCATACGTGTGTACATACTACTCCATTTATGAATATTTTATATTTTTTTAATATTAAAATTTGATGAACTCTCTTTACTATTTGAGATATCAGTGATATGTTATAATATTTTGATACGTTTGTCTCTTTCCTGTTCATTGATTCGTTGTTTTAAGACAAAAAAATGGTTTTACATGTGCCGGTGAAACCCGATTTATTACAAAATTAAATTTTTTATCCTGCACTCAATATCTCTCACTTATACAAAATTATTTTTAATATAGTATCCACTATATGAGTTGTCTAATATTAGAAATATTTTATAAGGTAAATAATGTCTTCCAATTTTAGTAAGTCATATACTTATGACATGCATATTAAAATAGTGTTTAATTACAAAGAAATTTTGCACATACTTCCACCAAAATTTACATTTATAAAACTTGCATTACAATAATACATTAATAGATGAGAAATTTTAATACCAAACCAATTTTCAAGAAAATTTTTAATTCCAGTAAACTTTTGTATTTTTAAATGAAATTTGATTATTATTTTTTCAAATTTGTAACGTTTGTTTCAGTTTTGCTATCAATATAATGTATATATAAAGATGTCAACGGAACGAATAGGGGTAGAATACGGGTAATAGCTCTCCTGTACCATATCCGCTGAATAAAATATTTGTCTCGTACCCGTATCTATATCGATGTGGGTATTCGTTATGCAAGTATCCAAATATTTTTTTTAATATCTACGAATATCTATGGGTACCCGTGGGTATTTATAAAAGATAATTTTAATATTTAACAACATATTTTAACCATAAATTCAAATAAAAATTCAATGCATAATATTCATAGATTTCAAACAAAATGCAAGGACACATAATCCTTAGTGTTAAATGACAATTTACAAAGAAATGAAGATTTTGTGAAATCAATTGATAAAAATTAACTCATTTAAATTCAATGGGTTAATGTTTAATCATGTTTTTTTTTTAATTTTATTTAATTTAAATTAGAGTATAGCGGGTACGAGTTACGAAGATTCCAATCCTTGTCCCGTTAATATACAGGTATAAAAAATACCCGTACCTGCCCTATTAATATGCAAGTATAAAAAATACACATACTCGTTATTCATGTTACAAATTTTAAAAAATAATAATCAGCTTTGGTTAAAAAGAAAAAAATAATAATAATAAAACTCAATACATTTTTTATTAAAGTAACAACCGTTGTTGACAATTTTATAATAAATATAATATTAATTTATCTAAAACTAATTTAATGTAGTAATAAAAAGGCAATAAATGTATTTAATGTAGTAAGTAAAAAACGTTTACAGCACAGGTCAAAGATGTGAATGAGTAGTTTCCCAAATGGCACTGCATGTTCTATTCACACGTGGCACTTGTGTACATCTCATTGCCCCACAAAGGATGTTATATAAAGAAGTGTAAAGGAGAAAGAAAGATCAAACCTCATCATTTTGAAGTAGGAACAACTACAACAATTAAGTGTGATGGAGACAAAAATGCTAAGGTTTAGTATGTTCCTTCTGTTTCTAGTCTTAGCCGCAGGTAAGATATACATGTCTAATGTCTAATAACTTATGTTTTGTCTTAATGAAATGATTGAAATTAAGGAATGTAATGATTAAATAGATGTTGCGGTGAAGACAACAGAAGCAAAAGAATGTTGGCAAGCAAGTCTGACATTCAAGGGTGTATGCATAATCAGCGGCAACTGTGCAAAAACATGCATTAGCGAAGGTGAAACTGGTGGCAAATGTAGAGGTTTCCCTCCCCACTGCGACTGTTACTACATTTGTTGAAATTAATTCACTCGTTGTTCCTTTTTTCATTAATAAAAGTCTAGTATGTAGTCATTTTCGGCTCGGGTTATCAAATTTATTAATTAATAAGAACATTTAAATATGTCTTTCTTCAACCATAGTTTTTCTATTCATATTTTGCTTAATTTAATTTTCATGTTCGCTGTGGTCACTCCTTTGCTTCTTTTCAAAACAATATATATCGTTCCATAATTACTTTCAACTAACTAAGAAACACAACAACTTTTATAATTCTAATAAACTAATTAAATAATATTCGTTTTATTTTATCTTGTTTTTTATTCTAATATATTTCAAATTATATATATATATATATATATAAAGTATAATTGAATTTATTTAACAAATACATGTTTAAATTATTTAAAAATGTATTATATTAAATGAAATGTAAGAGGATAATTGATAAAAAAAAATCAATTCATGAGTTAAGTGGATTTAATTTTCTGTATTTATATTTGTAAAATTTCTTTAAAAAAAAAAAAAAGGTTTTCACTTTAAGTATAGTACAGGTCAATTTATTTTGGGGTTAAATCTCTTAATTTTAAATAAAAATTGGAATTAGTTTTTTTTTTTAAACTTTGATATAATTTAGTTTTTCAACCTACTTTAAAAATGCGTGGATTAATCATTTTAATCAAAGTTTATTGTGTTCATTTGACTTTTCAAACACATTTTATAATAATATATGAATTAACATCGAAGCAAAAATGTGTCAATCGGGACAAACAACTTAAATACTATCGTGAAATATGCTTGAAACATCAGATAAAATTAACAAAATTTAGTTAAAAGGAGTAAATCCACTCATTTATAAAGATAAAATACTAAATTGGTTGAAAATTTTGAAGAGTGACTAATTTTAATTTTCACTAAAACTTCAGAAATAAAAAACATATTTAATAAAATTAAAGAATTATATAAATATAAAATTATGAAATAAAAAAATTATGTAATCTGTAAAACCATAAAGTAATAAATTTATAAAATTATAAAACTGAAAATTATAAAATTGTAAAATTATAATATCGTAAAATAATATAATTATAAATTTATAAATTTATTTGTAGTAACAAATGCTAAGAGAATAGTCACGTTAGTAGCGAATTTTTAATAAATATTTCAGGATGTTAAAATCTTTATATAAATATATAAAAAAATTTGAAATACCAAATATATTAAATTTTTTAAAATATTTTAAATTATATATTAATTTATTTTAAGATAAAGAAAATTCTATCACAATGATGGAGTACCCTACGTATCATCCCATTAACATCCACTTTACTTCTAATTAACCATCACATCATAAACCCAACACCCAACAGAAAAATTAAACAGCAAAAACTACAATTATGAATAATTTTTATCATAGTATTAATTTGTTAGTAAAATAAAATTTAACGACGAATCTTACTAATGTTAATAAAATCAATTAAGATGGAAATCATATTAACTTGTGTGCATGATCTATTTATAAATATTTAATGTTTTGCCTTTAATACTAACAGTTTGATGAAATATTTATAAATATTTATAAATTTTTTATGGGTTAAATATATATATTTGATTCATCGAATTTTATTAAAAATTAGAATTAATTTTTATTTTAAATTAGTTTGTGACCGTACATATGCACGGATTTTTTTTCTGTGTTTTTTAAAATAACAATATAATATTTATTACATTTATTTAAATGAATTTAAAAATTGTATATTTAATAATTAAAAATACTAATAATTATATTATAAATAATTATAAATTATAAATGTTTAAAAATTAAAAATTTATTTCATAAAATTATGTAGTACAATAACATTTTTTATAATTAAAAAAAATATTTATAATAATAACAACATTATCAAAAATAATAATAAAAATGTTTATGCTAAAATTATTAATATAAATATTAATACTAAGACTAATATTAACAAAAATAATTTATAACTATATATAAAAAAATACATATTTTTTGTGTCCTCTTTTAAATTTTTTAATTTATCTTCTAAACTATTATTTTTAAATTGAAATAATTATTCTTATAAAAAATTTACTTTTCAATTTTATCATTTTACTAGTTTTAGTAATTAATTTTTTATTTCAAATAATTATTTCGATGTTGAGATAAATTAACAACAAAACAAATAAAAAGTGTAAATAATTAAAATATGGTCCCGTAATAAACAAAAACAAAATGTGTGTCTAACTATGATAATAATAATTATTATAATTATATCACTATAATAATATCATGTAATAATATAATAATAATACCACTATATAGTAATATAATAATAATTATTATTATAAATGCAATATAATTATCATTATAAATAATTATTTTTTAGTTCTTTTAATTTACTAATGTTAGTAACTACTTTTTGGGTTCAAAAATTTAAATATAAATCAACAACAAAACAAATAAAAAATACACGTAATTAAGATATGATCTCATATTAAATAAAAGTAAGATGTGTATCTCGTGTAATAAATATCGCTATGATAATATCTCGTGATAAAAAATAATAATAATAATACATCAACTACATATATGTAAATTGATACACATATTCAGTGTCCTCTTTTTGTTTTTAAAATTTTATTTAAATAAAATAAAAAAATAATAATAATAATTGTTGTTTTTTAAATTTAAATAATTTTTCACAATAAAAAAATTATTTTCAATTTCATTATTTTCTACTTGTAACTACTTATTTGAATTCAAATAATACTCAGATGTATAAATAAATAAACAACACAATAAATAAAATTTGAAAATAATTTATATAAGCTCCCATAGTAAACAAAAGTAAAATGTGTGTTTAACTATAATAATAATAATAATAGTAATAATAATATCACTGTAATAATATCCTGTAATAATATCCATAGTGATAAAAATACTAATAACAATAGTAATAATAATAATATCACTATAATAATATCTTGTAGTGATAATAATAACAATAACAACAATATCACTATAGTAATATAATAATAATAATTATTAATTGTAATATAATTATCATAGTAAAAAAATATTTTTTAGTTCTATTAATTTGCTAATTTTAGTAACTACTATTTAAATTCAAAGATTTAAAGATAAATCAACAAAAAAACAAATAAAGAATTTCAAGTATTTGAAATATGATTCAGTATTAAATAAAAGTAATATGTGTCTTACTATACTACTGCTAAACAAAAATAATAGTCAAATTTCATTTAAAAAAAATCAAAAATAAAGTTTAATATAGTTTTAATTCAAGTTTTCAATTAAAGTAACCAGTGTTACTTACCATTTTACATTATACAATATTAATTTATATTATTAATAACTAAATATCATTTACTTAATAATAATAAAAAACAATAAATATATATTTAATGTCAAAGATGTGAATTGGGTGGTTCACCAAGGTGCTGCATGCTCTATTCACACGTGGCACTTGCGCATGTGAAAGTGTTATATAAAGAAGTGGAAAGCAAAAGCAAAAAGATCCCACTTCATCATACTGAACAAGGTACAGTTACAACAATTGGGGTGTGATGGAGACAAAAGTGCTAAGGTTTATCATGTTCCTTCTCTTCCTAGTTTTAGTCGCTGGTAAGATATATGTCTATTAATGTGTGTTTTGTCTGAATGAAATACAACATTTGAAATTGACAAATGAAATAATTAAATAGATGTGACAGTGAAGAGAACAGAGGCGGAGGAATGTTGGGTACCAACCACCTCTTTCAAGGGTATATGTCAGAACAATGACGATTGTGCAACTGTGTGCCGTAGGGAAGGTGCCATCGGTGGCGAATGTAGAAGCTTTCTTCTCCTCTGTTACTGCACTAGACCTTGTTCAAATTAATTCATTCATTCAACCTTTTCTATTAATAAAAACTTCATATATATGTAGTCATTTTCAGTTGTGGTTACAAAAATTATTAATTTATAAGAACTTCTAATGATGTCTTTCTCCTACCATAGTTTTTCTATTTGCTTAATTTTCACGTCCACCCATGCTTACTCCATCACTTTTTAAAAAGCAATATATATGACTATATATATATATATATATATATATATTATTTCGTGTATGATTATTGTCTTTAAGAATTTATTCGGGATATCTTGTATACGTCTTTCAATATGCAATAGTAACTTTTTGAATTTTTTCGAGAATTTTAGAAAATACTTAACCCATGATAATAAAATAAAGAAAGGATAAAATGAGAATGAGAACAAGAGATAAGAGAAGAAGAATGAGTTGTGTTTTTGGACGAAGAAAAAGAAATTTATAAATGAAGGCGAGGGTCGAGATGATCAAAATCCCATGACTTGCGAAAGACCTCCAACTTGCGGAAGAGGAAAATGACAACAACCTAATATATTATATTAAATGAAATGTAAGAGTGTAATTGATAGAAAAAGAATAATTAAATTCATGAGTTAATAGGATTTAATTTTCTGTATTTACATCTGTAAAATTACTTTAAAATAAAAAAGGTTTTCACTTATAATGCAGGTCAATTTATTTTTGTTTTGATTCATCAAAATGGATTGCAGTGTGATGGGCATACAATTTTTGGATTAATATGACGCACTCATTTCATATAATTGAAAAAATTATTTAATGGAGTTTTTTTTTTAATCTACGGGGATTTTTATTCTCCGTAAATTAATTTGCAGGAGTTTTTTAAACCTCCACAATTGAAGTCATCACAAATTATTTGTAGAGATTTAAGTGACCCCTAATATTTGAGTTATATTGAGGAGATTGTTTTATGAAAGGTTTTAACCTCTTTTATCAATGATTATTATTTTGTAGAGGTTTAAAACTTCTTTTATTTGTAATTGCCTATATGCATTTATTATTTATTAATTTAATAAAATTATTTTTATAATGAAAAATAAACAAAATATATGAATTTGTAAAGTATACAGAAATTAACCAAAATTAATTTTATTAATTATTAGATAAATGATTAACAATTACAATGTAAATATAAATAAAGAAAATACATAATGTTAGGAAAAAGAAAATACATAATGTTCTAAATATTAAAAAATTCGAGTTTAGAGTTTAAACCTACTTATACAAAGATAAAATTATTGATTCTTTATTGTTGTTCTTCCTAATTCATTACCATTTTTTTTTCAAAGTGTTTGTCCTCAATATAAATTTGGACTCATTTGTATCGTCAACTATCTGAAATGATAAAAGAAAAATATTAAAGTGAAATAAAGTTTAAAATTTAGAAATTAGAAAAAATGAAACAAAAAATATAAATCTACAATGAGAAGGATAAAATTTTAGATAGTAATCCAACTTATATGTCTAAAATTGTTTATCAGATTATTATAGTTTATTCTAGAGGCATTAATCTATCAAAACTCTATAAAATTAAAACAAAGTTAAAGTCATAACTCCAAATTTCAAACTGTTATGCAAGAACTAGTATTATTAAGATTAAGATTTTTCTTCATGCATTCAATTATGAACTTAATTTAGAAAAAAAAAAGTACTAGTATTATTAGTTCATAATGAACAAATATATTTGAAGAAATGTAGACACATTGACCCCTCAAAATTTGCATGGCAACTTAAAAGCTTAATGCTTACAAACGTGCAAAGATGCTAAATTATGAGAGTTAGAAAGAAAAACACTTTTGTGGTAGAATATGACAATAAATGAATTTTTGTGTAATCTAATTATAGTAGTAATTAGAACGAAAAGATGCTTGCATTATATTCAGATTTTCCAATTTGTTTAAATTATTTCTCACCTTCTATCTTTAGAACCGTGATTAGGACCATCATTTTATTATGATCAGTCTCGCGTTTTCCGTCTCACTTCTCCATTTCTGTAAGTTGTTTGTGATATATTGCAAAATTTAAAACCTTTAAAGCAACTCCAATATAAGACTTTGAGACCTGAAAAGAGAAGTGTCAGTTCAATAGCAAAGAATAATGTACAAAAAAGTGAAAATATAGACTGTTGAAGTATCACCGAGTAGATTTCAGACCAGAATATACGACATTTTGCTGATTTAATCACAAAATATACAACATTTTGAGCAAGTAGACTTCAGACCAAAATAGTATTCACTTGAATCATTCATGAACTAATCTTGATTAGACTAATTGGCAACTTCCTCCATAATGGTTGCCTTTATTCCTCCATTCTGTTAACACTTTCAAATAAAAATTTCTTAAGCCAAACATAAGGAAAGGATGTGATAGCAATGCATATTGAGTTGCATTATTAACTAATATAACATAGAGATGAAAGTAAAAATTGGGAGCTAAATCTTTAGATAATTATGAAATTATAAAAATAAAAATTTACAAAATCATAAAATTATAAAATTATATAAATATAAAATTATGAAATAAAAAATTATATAATCTATAAAATCATAATATTATAAAATCATAAAATTACAAAACTATAAATTATGAAATTATAAAATTGTAAAATGATATAATTATAAAATTATAAATTTAATTATGGTGACAAGTATGTAAAGTCACGAGATAAAGATAATAATTATATCAATGACATATTTTTTACAAATATTATAAAGGTGTCAAATTTTATAAAAATGTAGAAATATTTTTTTGAATGTTAAATATATAAAATATATGAATTTTTTTAAGATAATTTAAATTATATATTTATTTATATAAAGATGAAAAAAATTCTATCACAACGAAGGACCAACCTGCATATCAACTACAACAAATGTTGTAATTACAAATAATATTTTATCAAAACCAAATTAAATTCGTTAGTAAAATTAATTTTAACGACACATCTTTCTAACGTTAATAAAATCAATTAAGATGGAAAATACGATTAACTTGTGTGCATGATCTATTGATAAATATTTAAATTTTTGTCTTTAATACTAAAAGTTGATGAACTCTTTCTTTACTATTTGAATAATTCATGATTGTTATATTTCTTTTCGTATTTCTTTTTTTCCTTTACATTAATTAATTGTTTAAAAAAATGGTCTTACATATGCCAGTCAGATCCAACTTTTTATAAAAATTAAATTTTTATCATGTATTATTCACTAATAAAAAATATTTTTAATATAGTCTCCACTAATATAAGATGTTTAATATTAGAAATATTTTATTACATAAATAATAATGTCTTTTAATTTAAAAAAATCATTATATTAAAATAGTGTTTTATTTACAAAGAAATTTTGCAAGATATTCTCACTGAAATTCCAAAAAAACATTTATCAAACTTGCACTAAAATAATATGTTAATTGATGAACATTCTTAATAACAAACTGATTCTCAAGAAAATTTAAATTCTCTATGCTGAAATTTTATTTGTTATGCTTTTTAAATAGAATTTAATTATTATTTTTTAAAATTTGTAGCGTTTACTTGTTTCTTAGTCAATGTACTTGTTTCTCAATCAATGTAACTTACACATACTACAATAACCAAGAAATAAGGAACAAACGTTATAAAATATAAAAAATAATAGTCAAATTTCATTAAAAAAAACATCAAAAATAAAGTTTAATATATTTTTAATTCAAGTTTTCAGTTAAAGTAACAAGTGTTACTACTTACCCGTCATTAAACATAATATTTAGTTTATATTGATAACAAAAACTGATTTAACTTAATAATAGAAAAAAAGCAATAAGTGTAATGCAGTAATTACAGTAAACATTATAAAATTAATTATAAGTAAACATTCGTTTAAGTTTGTATTTTGGACCAGAGAGTTTGATACGGACTTAATTGGAATGCGGACTTATAAAATTTTAAGAGTCAAATTATAATATAGGATATTATGGTTCATATAATTATACTATGAAATATTATGAGTGTTGTGGATTTGTAGAGATTATAAAAATATGAGAGATATATGATATATGATAAATATAAAACATATACTACAGAAGAAACTTGTTACTATATAATAAAATGTAAAGTCAACTGACTTTATGTGGTTTTTTGTGAAAATAAAGTCACAAAATTATTGATTCAAAAGTTTTCTTTTTTCAAATGTGGATTTAGACGGAATATAAACTTAAATGAATACGGACTTAAGTGAAATTTACGATAAGCTATGATACACCGATACTTCAACTTGGGTCACGTATTTGTGTCCAACACATATTCGTGTTCGATACTTTATCGATACTTATCAATGAAGTATATAATTTGTAAAGTCATAGGACACTACAAGAAAATATTTGAATAATGACCAATTTTATGAAAAAAAATATAATTAGTTACTATACAGTGACCAATTTAAGTACCAATTTAAAAACTAAAAATTATTGGCAACTAAAATAGTTCCACAAAATTATACTTGGTCTCTAAATAGATAATTAAAATAGTATTCATTATGAATTGGTTTCTAAATTGATCATTATCATTAGCTACAAAGGTTTCGACTATCAAAATAATTAATTTCTAAATTAGGCAATAACATTAACTACCAAGGTTTTGACTACAAAAATAATTTATCTCTAAATTGGTTTCTAATTAGGAAATTGATCTCTAACCTATTTTTGGTTACTAAAATTGGTAATTATTTAAAAGTTTTATTGTAGCGGTACTTTCATGATGACAATAATTTATATTTTTTATGTTGACAACTTTAGTACATATAGTTTTAATTTTGATTCACACAATAATAATCATATATTTATTATGTTTTTAAGAATTATCAATACATTTTTTCAATATCCATATATCACGTATCTATCACGTATTATATCTTATTATCTTCTTCAAAATAAATATATTAACGTATAAGATATGTATCGTGTCTGATACACATATTGTATCCGTGCATCATAGATATAAGAAACATTGATATCATATGTTAAAGATTAGAGTTTGATCCCAAATGGTGCTGGGTGCTCTATTTTCAAGCGGGACTTGTGCATGTGAAACTGTTATATAAAGAAGTGGAAAGTAGAAGAGCCAACTTCATCATTTTGAGAACAAGTATAATAATTAGGGTGCGATGGAGACAAAAATGCAAAGATTTACCATGTTCCTTGTCTTTGTAGTCTTAGTAGCTGGTAAGATATATATGTCTATTGATGTGTGTTTTTTCTGAATGAAATGAAATGATTAAAAATTGACAAATGAAATGATTAAATAGATGTGACGGTGAATAGAACAGAGGCGAAGGAATGTTGGTCACCAAGCAGCTCTTTCAAGGGTTTATGTGTGAACAACAACGATTGTGCAATTGTGTGCCGTACGGAAGGTGCTACCAGTGGCAAATGTAAAGGCTTTCTTCTCCGGTGTCACTGCGTTAGACCTTGTTGAAATTAATTCACTCATTCAACATTTCTCATTAATAAAAACTTCATTTGTAGTCATTTTCAGTTGTGGTTACAAAAATTATTAATTAATGAGAACTTCTAATTATGTCCTTCTCCAACCATAGTTTTTCTATTCAAACTTTACTTAATTTTCATGTCCACCCGTGCTTACTCGATCGCTTCTTTGTAAAGGAATATATATATATATATATATATATATATATATATATATATATATATATATTATTGACTATTGTAAAAACTGACAAAAATAAAGACAAATTTTGAATTTTGATGCGTATATGATCATTTTCTTTAAAAATTTATTTGAGGTATGTTGCGTGAATCTTCCAAGATTATTACAAAAAGATATTTTACTAGAGAATTTAATGAAGAAAAATATTTGTAATTAATATGTTGTTAATATGTGAGGAAGTCACTATAAAAAAAGATGTAAATAATGACAATTAATTATGTATCTTGCGTCATTTTTAACCGTTGTATTTGACTGGAGCGACAGTTTCTAAAAACGTTGTAATTCTTGTCATCATAAAATATAATATGAAGATTTTAGATGAACCGTCGTAACATCCGTCATTTTATACTATGTATATAATGACATCATTTTGAAGAGGTAAATAACGTCACTTATAATTGACGTAATATTTTTACTAAAGAACAAATTTAATGAAAAAAAATGACGCTTAGAATTGACATTATTATCATTATATTATAATATTTTTAATTATTATTATTATAATTAATTCTTAGATAAATTACATCATTATCAAGTGTTGTAATTTAATATTTTATTATTATTTTTTAGAAACATTTATATTTTCATAATTCAATAAAATTAATTTTTGATGATAATTTAAAGTATATAAAAAATTATAACACTAAAAAGAGAAATTAACAAACAAAAGTATATCTTACTAATAAATGGATAAACCTCATTCTTAATTTATGTAAATGTAAAAAAAATTCACGTGAAATCTCTTTATCAAGTGATCTTCATAAAGCTTAAAGCTTCTAAACTTTTGAGAGACGCTCCAAATCAACTTGAAGAACATATTGCTAAGGAGCAAGTAATTTACACATGAAGGCTCTATCTTAATCTGATACTTTCTTCAAAAGGTAGTGAAAGTTCCTTGGAGTAACTTTCCGAAAGTTTAAAGTACAAAACAATACTCATTCCTTCACCATCAGTTTCTCCTAAAAAAGTGTACTAAGATAGAGTGGAACCTAAATTCTGCAAAACAAAAAAGTATAAGAATATGCAGCAACAATTTTATATATTGCTCTATTGTTGAAAATACAATATTAATGAAAGATTTTAATGTAGTGAGATGTACACTTTCAATTAAATTCACATAACATGTACCCTTAGTTCAAGCTTAAGCTCTACTACATTCCTTAGTACCTCATTTATATGTATACAAGTTCTTAACTAAAATATTGAAACCATGTGAAAAATAAAGAAATGAAGCAATAAATAACCATAAATCCATACTTACAAAATAAAAACTTTGTAAGATTGTTTATACTTGAAGGGATGAGAAATGTTCCAACCTATGGAAATACTTTGACTAGTCTTGGGTTTTTTATCGGATTCGAAGAAACCTCCTAAAAGGTGTTGCATTAAGCAAAATAACACTTTTACTAAATGAAGCTTACAACCTGCAAAATACAATGTAACCAACCTTATTAGTGAGTTGTCCACGAAATAGACTAGTATATGAAACATTTAAATAATATTGTTCACAACTTTCTTATTAGCAATCTAGCATATGAACTAAATTTTTGTAACATAGAATAATTCAATGGTAGTGGCAATATTTTTATTGTCATGGCAGTAATGGTGCGACAATTAACAACTCTAGATATTGGAGGATGACCAAATGGTGCATCCTCGAAACAAAAGGGGTGCAAGAAATATCACAACAACGATAAAGCAAATAGTTACTCAATAAAACAAACTAGACTCAAATTACTAAAAGAAGAATATTAACAAACAATTCATGAGTGGATGATCACAACTCGTTTCCTTCTCTCCTTCTTCATACTTCTTCAATTTACTGCCTTTGCATCTTCTTCCAACCAAAATCTAATTTAGAAGAATAGAAGAAATATGTGATTGTGGAGAAAGAAGAAAAAAAAAAACAAAACCCCACAAAAGAGGGATAAAGAGATAGAGAGATGGGAACCTCCAAAATGCGGGCGCTCCTCGGCACTGGCTTTACAGGTGTGGTGAGTTGCTTCTCTTCCAAAGGAGTCCTCCAAAGTCATGCTTCTCATGATCTCCATTACAATGCACCACCCATCTATCTCACTTTGTTCCTTTGATTCCAAATCACTTTTGGTAGTGATAATCTATGAAAACCCTAAATCAATTACCAAATTTTCAAGAGTAAAACCCTAAATATATTCTCGTTCCCCACCATTCTACTACAAAATAAAAAGGAAAGATGAACATAGAAGTTGAATGATAGTGTTGGAGAGATTTCATATACCTAAAACTGGAAGAGGAATTGCGCTTGTGCGTGGACGAAGAGAAGGAAGATGTTTGTCGCGTGGAAAAAGATAGGGCAACGACCTTAGTGACAAGCGACATTGTGTCTGCCTTGGTACTAGTGTACAGCGAGTTGAAGATGAAAATGGAAAAAACCTTTGAGTGTTCTCTTTTGGAGAAGACGAAGGTAAATGATTCTTGGGTTTGGTCTGACTCAATGTTTAGTAGAAGGGGGAAAATGAAATTTTGGAACAAGAGTAAGAGTGGAGGGCCAAAACATTTAAGTTTGGATTAAATTTTCAGGGGATAGTAAAATTGGGAAAAACTGTTTATAATATTTATTTAAAATATGACAATTAAAATGGTCGTATGTTGCATGTAAAATATGGCAGTTCAAAAGATGACCGTTAAAATCGTCATATTTTATATGTAAAATATGCCAGTTTTAAAACTATCATATTATTATGTAAAAAGTGACGGTTTTAAATAACTATCATATTAAAATTGTTATAATTTACACGATTTTTTGTAGTGAGTACAAAATTGAATCACTTGGATTTAGCTATTTGGATTTAGTTATGAAATATTTCCTAGCAATTTCATAGTTAATCTATAGCAAAAGTTGTTAGCAAAGAATTCACTAAATATTAGCTAAGAAATTTTCTGTAAATAATATACAAATTTTTTATAGTGGTACAATAGAAACTTTCCGGATTTTTTGAGAATTTCAAAGCTAACGAGGAACTCTAAAAAGAGTAAAATACTAAACCCAGGATAATAAAATAAAGAAAGGAGAAAATGAGAATGAGAGAACGAGAGAGAAGAAGAATGAGTTTTGTTTTTGGAGGAGGCAAAAGACATCTATTTATAGATAGAGGAAGGGGGTTGAGATGGGCCGAAATCCCATAACTTGCGGAAGACCCCTAACTTGCGGAGGATGAAAACGATAACAACCTGAAAACATTCTCCATGATCTGAGGATGATCAACGATGGAGACAAAACGAACAACAGACAAATCTGCACAAGTAGTTATTTTCGCTAAAAGGCGGAAGATCTCGTGAAGAAGATCTCCCACTATCATGTACTCTTTATCTTCCTCTAGAAGATTTAAATAACTTTTTGCAATACAACAATAAACTTTGTTTTTATAACAATCTCTCACATATTGCAAAAGATAAGATATAGAAAGACTGAAAGAAGAAAACCCTAGGCCTCATATAAGATGTAATGCATCAGAGTTGGTATAGTCAGTTATATGAACCAAAAACACCTAGTGTGTGTTGGCGTTTTATCAATCACAATACACCTGCACAATCCTTGTTGTTATTGCTGTGTTGTCATACATGTATCCCATATTCATAAGTGATGAATGCAAATTTATACACTCATTTAATGTTTAATTTTTCTTATTATTAATTGATTTTTTGTGTTTAAAAAGATTGATTTAAGTAGGATTTGTGATAATTATACTTTTTGAACTTGTTAAATAAAAATATATTGTTAATCCTTAAATTTTAATATTAAATTGAAATTCGTTCATGTTTGAAACTTTTTAATACAATTTGGTCCTCAAATTTTAAAAATGAATTAATAAATTTTTTTAACTCAATTGTGTTCAACTTTTTTGACATGCCAAGTGACGTTTTGGGTTAATGTTTGAGTTTTTACCACATTTGACACATTCTTGTTAAGATGTTATCATTTCACATGTAAAAAAATTAACACATTTGAGAATAATATAATTATTAAAAAAACAATTTTATAATTTTTAAAGGTCAAATACTTAAACATTAATTAATTGTATGATGTTATTGGAGTGTTAAGGATATTAATGTTACTCTTTTATGAAAGTTATTTTAATACATGTTTTCAAGGCTTAATTAACAATATTGTCTTTATAATTAGGTCTTTCTTTCATTTTGTACCTTGTATTTACATTTTAGTAATTGAGTTTAATTTTTGTTAATTTGAATTGACGTGACCATTAAATTAGCGTTAATATCACCAAGAAGATAACTACGTATCAATTTAATAAAATTTTTAATTATTAATTTAATCCTTATGTCTCTTTTCTTACTTAATTGAATCCTTATAATGTTTAAATAAAGACAATATGTCCTCATTAGTGAAATAAACATTAACATCATTAGGAGAGAAGTGAATCCAAACCTTGTTTTCTCTCAAATTCTTTTATCTCCGGCAACACAATTTTATTGACATCATCTTCATATTTACAATCGACTTTTATATTCAAGATCACAAATTCAAGATATTAGTTTTTGTTTATTGCATCATAGATAAACAAATTCATTAAACTCAATTGCATAAAAAACAAATATACAAATCAAATTGAGTCAAATATCTAAATATAAAAACCAAATCACCGATTAAATCTATTTTTAATTCCAAAAGTTTTAATTTCCTAAATTTTAGTTCACGGGACTTTATTTTTGTTTTCAGTATTTTATTTTCTAATCCACAAAAATTTATAAAAGCTGTTTTCCGTTTTAAGTTTTTGTCTGGTTAAATTATTCTTTTAGTTCTTATTTTTGTCAAAAAATGCTTAATTGGTCTTCAATCTTTATAGTCTCAATTTGATTCATTTTTTTTTAATTGATTCAATTTGGTCATTGTTGTTAGTTTTTTACAAATTGTATTAAATTCAAACAAATCACAAATTGATACGTAACACTGACTTTAACATTGTTTATAAAGAATTAACGAGAAAGACCAAATTAAATCAATTTTAACAAAATCATAATCAAATTGAGAAAAAAATAAAATAGAAGATCATGTGACATTTCTTAATAAAGAAAAAATCAAAAGAATAATTTAAGATTTTTATTATTAAACGCAAATTCTACAACAGCATGAAAAATAATAAAATAGAAGATGATCTTGACATTTCTTAATAAAGAAAAAATCAAAAGTATAATTTAACATTTTTATTATTAAACGCAAATTCTATAACAGCATGAAAAAGGTGTGAGTGGGAGTAGTTCCCAAATGGAGTTGCAAGCACACACGTGCAGTGTGAGTGAGAGTAATTACCATATGGACACACGTGTCATCTTTGCACGTGCAACTACATCTATCACCTCATTGATTATATAAAGAAGCGCAGAAGAGAAAAAGAGAAAAACCTCAATATCTTCCGTCCTTTGAAGTGATTTTAGAGAGCTTGAAGAATCGGCGTCAATGGAGAGAAAAACAATATTAGGGTTTATGCTGCTTCTGGTCCTAATCTTTGCTTCCGGTAAGATATTATATTGATTAAGTTGTTTTGTGTTTTTGAATGAAGAAATGTGAAATGAATGAAAAATGTGATGAAATAGATGAGGGCGTGCAGAGAACAGAGGCGAAGGAATGTGAAGTAACGGCGAAGATATTCAAGGGTCAATGCATAATCGAGAAGGATTGTGAGATTATCTGTAAACTCCAAGGTTTTCCCACCGGCAGATGTGAAAATCAACAATGCATGTGTATCCAACCAAATTGTTGATATTTATTCATTTTTCTGTCAATGAATCACTTTATCGATCATCTTATATAAAATCCTAATAAATTCATTTATAAATTATCTTGTATATCTGGCTTTCTCTACACATTTTAATCATTTTTATATGCCATTAGCGAACACAGGTGCGAGTGTAATTTTTTATTTTTAAAAAATTTAAGTTAAGATCAGTAATAAATATATAATTTTTAGAATAATTATTAAATATAAAATTAAAAAAATATATATATATATAAGAAAATTTTAAATAATAACTTAAAAGAAAAAAGTTTTTTTAAAAAATAATTAAAAATAATTAATTTTTAAAATAATTAAAGATAAAACGCATATTATAAAATATGAAAAAAAAGAGAAATTATCTTTATGGTTATAGATTAATTATAACAATTATTAATAACTATTGATTAATGGCAACTCATTTTAGTATTCTACCTTCCTCCGGAAACAATATATGTTCTTTCATAGTTAATTTGAACAAGTAAGAAATACAATAAATTTTATGATTTTAATCAAATAAAGACATTGTTTTCTATTTTTTACTGTCGTTATTTCACGTAATATATATGGGAGTATTTTATTTAAAACTAAAATACATGTAAAGTATAATTGATGAATGCGCACAACATATAACTTTAAACTGTTTAGAAATTAAATGGTAGTAAGAATCTCAAAATAAATTTTACATTTAATTAAGTTTTAAGCTATTTATAAATATAAGCATTTTTAATTGAATTTTCATTGAAATTTTCGGAGTGTTCAAAAATTTACATTTTTTAATTAAGTATTTATTGTTTTATTTTTTTATTAGAGTAACTCATTGTTTTGTCCGCTTATTTATATATATATATATATATAAACGTACAATTTCATAATTAACATAAAATAATATAATTTATTTTATGTTAATTATGAAATAGAATAATAAATAAATATTGACCTAAGCATTGTAAATATAATTTTATTTTATTTTAATGATAAAAATGTTCAAAAATAAATATAATTCTAATTAATAATTTATTTGATGCACACTTATTAAAGTTAAAAATAATAAAACAATTATATATTGTTAAAAGTTAAAATAAAATTAAATGTAAAAAAAGAAAAATAATTTGAAAGAGTGACAAAAAAATTATAAATAAAAAGGAAATTTTTTTACATGAAAATGTAATATTTTCATCACAAACAAATTTTAAAAATTTATAAATTTCAAAGAGATTTTTTTTTGTTGCAAAAATTAAAAACTGGATCTTTCAAACCTTTCAAGTTTCAATAGAGAAACTCTTTAAGTGTGATGAGTACTAGTGCAGAACTCTCATTTTACCTCGCCTTATATGGCTCGATTGGCCAGGAACCGAAGCATATAATGGCGCGACGACATTTTTGCAATTAGAGCCAAGTTTTAGGCCTCGATTCTCCAAATACCCGAAGTCAAAGAGGGGTATAGGCCCCGGTTCGCCCAAAACCGGTGCCAAATAGTGGTATAGGCATCGGTCCAGTAAGACCCGAAGCCAAAAAGTGGCTGGACGTTAGCTGTTTGGCATCGGTCCAAGGAGACCCAGTGCCAAAAGGGGTTTATGACTTTGGTTCCCCTAACAACTGAAGCCATAGGGTTTATTTAGGGTTTGAATTTCGCGAACCCTTCTTCTTTCCCGCGCCTGCGCCTCTGCAACTCACTCCCCTCGCTCTCTCTCTCGCGTGCTCTCTCTCTCTTCGCTGCACCCACTACCACCACACCCTCCGGCCACCTTCGACCACCTCCGGCCATTACAACCACCACGCGAACGAGCCCCTTGTGTTGAACCTCCATTTCGCGTCTCTCTCTCTCTCTCGCTCTCTCTCTCTCTCTCTCTCGCGCGTCTCTCTCTCTTGCGCCGAAGCGGATCTGAAACCCCTTTGTTGCTATTCTTCGAATGGTGTCCCTCGTTTATCTCTGCGTCTAGGGTTTCCCCTTCCGAATCCCTCGCCTATGGAGTCACCAAAACGCCTTTCCTATGGATGAGTCTCTCGGAAGATGGGGACGTGGTTACATTTCTCGATCCTGATGGAAAACCCGGGGTGGAACGCAGGATTCAGAGCGAATTGGTTGCTATGGAGGTTAGTTTAATGGGGAAAACACACTTTGTTGTGGAGGAAAAGCAGTTTAGGGGTTCTATCAGTGATGATTGCGGAGATGAGGTGGTGGAGAGTGGATCGCCGCCGGAGAAACTGATGGCGGAGATTTACCGGCATTTCGCGAATCCGCGGAGTCCTGGCGGGGACCGGTCCCGGAGACAGCGCCGCAGGGAGAAGGAGAGGCTCGCTAGGCGGAAGTGGGAGTCTCAATAATTTTGTCAAGATTATGAATTGCTCGTGGCAAGCTCTGGTACTGCATCTGTGACTCCGATTTCAAGCACAAGAGATCTCTTAAAGACCATATTAAAGCTTTTGGAAGTGGCCATGCAGCTTATGGCATCGATGGTTTCGAAGAAGAAGATGAGCCAGCTTCTGAAGTAGAGCAAGATAATGATGATGCCACCCAGTGATTAACGAGACTGCTGGGTTTATGTCAGGGTTTGGAGCTCTCTAAGACTGGCTACATTTATCCGTATTGTCAAGGATTGTCGTGAAAACACAACTTCAATTTAAAAATTTGAAAATTTGATTGTTGTAGTTGGAAACTAGGGAGTAGATAGAACGTTGAGGGATGGGTCAATTTGATTTTGTGGTCTCTCAATTAGACAACGTTGACAAGTGTGGGTTTAGATTGGATGATCTTGTATGTCGCTTGCATCTTGAGTGACCCGTGGATTCTATAATTTTCATATTTTCATTTAGATCTATGATAATTATAAAAAAAAAATATTTTTACCCTATGGCCTCGGTCCTATCTGACCCGAGGCAGAAAACTGGGTATATGGCACCGGTTTTGAAATAACTGAGGCATAAAATTGGATATATGGCTTCGGGTGCTAATAAGTCTCGGTTCCAGACCCGAGGTAAATTGTGGAAAATAATCAGGGTAGAAAGCCTTTACTGCACTGGTGGATATATTATTTGTCACTCCTTCAAATTAATTTTCTTCTTTTACATTTAATTATATTTTCATTTTTAGCTGTATTAAAATATTGTTATTTTATTATTTAATTATTTTTTAAATTTTTATAAGTGTGTATCAAATAAATTATTAAATAGATTGTTTTTGCTTCGTCCTATAAATAAAATAAAATAATTTCTAACATTTCAATTAGAGAGGTTATGAATAATTACTAAATATTAAATTTTATAAATTTTATAGTTAATTATAATATTAAATTAATTTAAACCTCTATAATAATTAATACAATACATTAATGCTCATAAATATTATGTAATTATTATTTATAATTTAATCTTAATAACTATTAATACAGTTTTAATTTATATTAGAGGTTATCATCGGTTATGATAATTAATAAATATTAAATTTTATAGTTAATTATAATATTAAATTAATTTAAACCTCTATAATAATTAATGCAATACATAAATGCTCATAAATATTATATAATTATTATTTATAATTTAATTTTAATAATTATTAATACAATTTTAATTTATAGAATTATTATTTATAATTTAATTTTAATAATTATTAATATAGTTTTAATTTATTTAAAAGATAAAAATCACTACAACAAAAATGACTTTAGACAACGACATAAAATTATGATATAAATTATAAAAACTGTGGTCTAAAGATTAGACCACAATTTTTTAGGTGTGGTATAGGTGAGTGTAGCTATAGATAATAGACAACGGTTTGGTTTTTAGTATGACAATATTTTTAAAACCGTTGCTTAAAATTCTCACAATAGACAACAATTTGACATGTTGATTTTATAGCTTACCTATGTTTTTAGACCACATTTTTACTAGTTTTGCCCACATAGTTTAAAGCAACAATTATATAATCATGGACTTTCATGATATTTATACATCATTTATAAAAATATTGTTTATTACATGTTTAGGCTACATTTATTTAACCATTATCTATTTTAGTGTGGTCTAAACTATAAATTGTTGTAGTGAATATTTGTAAGTGTTATACAATTATCATGTATAATTTATTTGAAGTTTATGGAAAAAGTTAAAAAATAATGAAATAATAAAATAACTTTAACATAATTGTATCTTTAAAACAATTAAATAATAATTTTGCATGAAATTTTATAATTAACTTTTTTCTTTCATCTAGCCATCATTGAACATAATTTTATAATTACGGAGTCATGGCAGCCCTACTCCTTCAATAATCCAGCCATGTGTATGAAAGTGTGGTTTTGTAGTTATACGCCAAACTGTGTCACTGCAATCTTACTGTATATAAGAACCTCCAAAACACAACATTTTCATCATCACTTTCTGTCATAACCAGAGCTTCAACTATTGAATCACAGAGACTATCATCTAATGGAGAGGAAAACATTAGGGTTTTTGTTCTTGCTCTTCCTTGTCTTCGCTACTGGTAAATGAAGATTAACATTATAACATATTTTGCGTCTTAATTGTTACTTCTATAGAATAGTATTGTTTATGATGAAATTAATGAATGATGTGATGAAATAGATGTTGGCGTGAAGAGAACAGAGGCGAGAGAATGTTCAACGCCGAGCAAGAACTTCAAGGGTTTATGCTTCAGCGATAGGAACTGTGAAGCTGTGTGCAACACCGAACGTTTCCCCGGCGGCAAGTGTGTCCGTCAAAAATGCATGTGTACCATACATTGTTGAAATTTATTCACTTTTCTGTGAATAAATCAACTTATCAATCATCTTATATTAAAAACAAATAAATCCATTTATCAATCATCTTATATATCTCTCTGTCTACACAGTTTAATCATTTCTATGTGTGATTATAACAATTATTAATAACTATTAATTAGTGGCAACTCATTTTAGTATTCTACCTTTCTCCGAAAAACAATATATGTTCTTCCATAGTTTATTTGAACAAAGAATACAATAAATGTTATCATTCTAATCAAATAATGACATCGTTCTCTATTTTATTTTTTTCTCTTGTTATTTCACCTAATAAATATGTGAGTATTTTATTTAAAACTGAAATACATGTAAGTATAATTGATGAATGTGCACAACATATATATAACTTTAAATTGTATAGAAATTAAATGGTAGTGAGATGTAATTGATGAAAATTAATTAATTTCATGAATTTAAAATATATTATAAAGATTGATAATTCTTAAATGAGTTAAATATGTTTTTGGTTCCTCAAGTTTGGTCCCTCAAGTTGTAATGAAATTTGAAATTAGTCCCTCTTCAAAACTTTTGACCAATTTAGTCATTCATCTTTAGAAATATATGAATCTAGCTCTTTTAACCAAATTTTGTTAAGTTTATTTGATATTTCAAAAGCATTTTATGATAATATTTGAGTTAACATTGTAGAGAAAATATATCAAATGTCGTAAACAATTCAAATACTATCGTAAAATATGCTTGAAATATCAGATAAACTTAACGAAATTTAGTTAAAATGATTAAATTCATGGATTTTCTAAAGATAAAGGATTAAATTGGTCAAAAGTTTCGAACATAGACTAATTCCGAATTTTACTCAAACTTGAGGGATAAAAAACATATTTAACGCTTCTTAAATTTCATTTCAAAATACCTAAATAAAATTTTAGTCTAGAGAATTTAAAATTTCCTTGAGAAATTCTCTTTTTATAAAAATTTCTTATCTGTAAATATATTATTTTAATCATAGTTTAACAAATGTAAATTTTCCAGAGTAATTTTAATAATAGTTTTTTACAATATTACTTTATAAATAGAAATGTTATTCTAATCCATATCGTAGGTATATGAATTCCTTATAATTTTATCAAAAATTATTTATGTAATGAACTATTTTTAATATTAAGCAACTGAAATTCGTAGAAACTATATTAAAATAACATTTTTTGATTAGTAACGGCTTCTTTAAAGTATGTTATAAGAATACAAATCCAATTCTTAGAAGGTGATAGGTTGGTTGGAGCCTGTAGAACAAGTTCTTGAACTCATCAAATTTTAGAATTGAACATGAGAAGAGAGTTAGTAAAAATCTTAAAATAAAATTTAAATTTAATTAAAAAGTTTTAACTTATGTATAAATATGAGTATTTTTAATTGATTTTTTATTGAAATCTTTTAGTGTTCAAAATTTTATATTTTTTAATTAAGTATTTCTTACAAAATTTGTTGAGAAAGTATTTTATGCAAAATATTTTACAAAAAATTGGCAACAATTTCCTGCAAAATATTTTTCATAACAAAATTTATAAGTATTTTTTACAAAAAAAAATTCCAAATAAAATTGTCAGGAAATATGAATTTTTTAGTAGTGACAGTGACCAATTTAGATACCAATTTACAAAATTAAAAATTATTAGTTATTAAAATAGTCATTATTATAAATAAAAAATTACTATCCATCACTAAATTAACACTAATTAGTTAGAGACCAATTTAGAAACAAGTCATTTTGGTAGCCAAAACCTAATAGTTAATTTTTAGTGATTAATTTTCTTTAGTAGCCAAAATCATAATAGCTAGTTTTATAGACCAATTTTGTGTCCAATTATAATTTTTTATTCATAATAGTGATTATTTTAATAACTAATAAATTTTAGTTTTGTAAATTGACATCTAATTTGGTCACTATAGTTACTAATAATTATTTGTCACTAAAATTAATTACTATTTAGAAGTTTTTTTTGTAGTATATCAACAACAATTAGGATTAAATATGTTTTTGATCCCTTGACTTTTAATAAATTTTGAAATTAGTCAATTTTGAAACTTTAGACCGATTTAGTTCTTCATCTTTCGAAATACGTGAATTTAGTTCTTTTAATCAAATTTTGTTAAGTTTATTTGATGTTTCGTACACATTTCAGAAGTGTATTTGAGTTGTTTATACGGTTTGACATATTTTTATTTTAATGTTAAGTCAAATACTACTATCAAATACAGAAGATTATATATATATATATATATATATATATATATATATATATATATATATATATATATATATATATATATATATATATATATCACTGCAATTTTACTGTATATAAGAACCTCCAAAACACAACATTTTCATCATCACTTTCTGTCATAACCAGAGCTTCAACTATTGAATCACATATATAGAGAGAGATTATCATCTAATGGAGAGGAAAACATTGGGGTTTTTGTTCTTGCTCTTCCTTGTCTTCGCTACTGGTAATGAAGATTAACATTAACATATTTTGCGTCTTAATTGTTATTTTTATACAATAGTATTATTTTTTTCTCAATGGAACAAATGAATGAATGAAGCAGATGTGGCGGTGAAGAAGGTGGAGGGAAAAGTTTGCTGGAGTAAAAGCCGGGTGTACACGAGTCCTTGCTACAGCAACGAAATCTGTGCAAATTATTGTAAGGGCGATGGTTTCGACGGCGGCGACTGTGGAGGCTCCCGTCGCCTATGCTTCTGCAGCAAGAATTGTTGAATCCATTAATATGTGACTCATCACACCATATCAAGTGTTACGTACCTAATAGTAATCTTCTACCAGTTATTACCATCTTTTGCAAAAGATTAATCAATCTAAAATGGGGTTAATTATGATCAGGATTAGTTGGTGAACTGTTAATTCTGTCTTGCTTTCTCCCATAACAGTAAAGGCTAAAACATGTTTTGAACAGAGAGTGCAGAAACTATTTTCAAAATCCAAAAAAGCATAAAAAAAGAAGGAATTGAAAATAGTATAAAAAAGAGAAGAGAATACGCATGCATGGTTTTATGAATCCGCATAAAAATTTACGGGTATTTGATGAATCCACTTCTAGTTTTTTACGGATTTTCACGTAAAAATTTTAGGAAATAAGTGATTTTCTAATATTCAGTAGCCGAAAAATTAATTAATACAATATTAAGATTTGTCTGTATCAAAGAAGAATTTTTTTTTTTTATAAATTTTAGCAGTACGCGAAAGGTGAAAGTGTGAGTAGGGATGATAATACAGCTGGACGGGTGAAAACGAGTTTAGTTATCCAATTTTCATTTTCATATAAAAAATTTATCTTCTATTCACATATCCAAACCAAATTCAAGGGATATCAAATTTTTGTCACGTACCTATCTCTACCGAGTACGAGTAATGAGTATATTCTTGTACCCATACTCATACTCTTCATTTTACTATTTCAATATTAATTAATTAATTTTTATAAGATGATAAAAAATCACGGTAAATAAAATATAATATTATCAAATATTCAATATTAAGAGGAGAGTTGTTTCTTCGATATCAAATACTCACCTAGAAAGAAATTATAATTATATACATTTCAAATTAGAATACCAAATAAATTCCCATAAGAGCCAAAACATTTATGAAATTTGCAAACATTAATGACAAACATTAATGGAACCTAGATGATAAAATTTTTAAAAATATTTTTAAGAAATTATAAAAAAAAAATATTCAAAGTAAAATATATTTTAAATATTTGTTTACTTCAAATTTTTAAATTTCAATGAATCTTTTTTTATACCCTAATAAGTTATAATACATCACTCAATCAAAATTGATCAAAATCACGCAAAAAAAAATTATTAAACTAATAATAATAAACTTTTAATATAGATCTTGTATCCTTTGAACTTCAATATATGTTAGATGGTGATAAAAAAATCATGGCAATTACATTAAATTTTTATACTATAGTAAATAAAATTGATTTAGACAATTATAGTGACAAAATTACAGTTGATTGATAATAAGTTAGGAAACTAAAAATAATTATATAAAAAATATCAAAATATTATTCTATATGATAAAAATAAACAACAAATAAAAATATTAAAAATTATCAAATGTGTGTCTTAAAAACTATTTGAGAGACTATTAAATGAAATCACACAGAGGAAAACAAATATATAATTAAGGGTATGATAAGATGAAAGATGAAAAATATATTAGGGATTTAAGAAAACTTTTCAAATATCAACATAATCAAGTCAATGGTTGAGAAATAATGAAAATTGTTTTAGCAAAACAAAAGAGTTCTTCAAAATGAAACAAAAATTAATAATAATAATAATAAAGCAAAGAAGGTAAATTTTTCATATTACATAATAAATGAAAGGTTTATACTATAGAACACTTAAATTGAGAGTGTTAAACATTTTCATGCGAAAGAAAAATATACAATAAATAAAATATTAAAAATGAATAGAAATATTGAAATGTGAGATATAAAAAATATTTAATTGGCATACATTAGTTGAATATAATTGTATAAAGGTTATGATAAGATAAAAAATATATTGGAGATGCAAATGAATTTCATGACAAACCAAACAATTAAAAGAAATAAAAAATAGAAAGTGTATTATATATATATATATATATATATATGATGTTACTTTATTAACTGTAAATATTTTAATAATTTAAACTGGGATGGGATATGCAAAGATAAGTATTATAATAGGTATGAGGACAGATACGAGACAGATATGTACACAGTCCTCCTCATTTCCATACTCAATTGAAAAAGTCGAAAATTTCTCATACCCAATTAATCCAAGAATTTTTCATCAAAACGAGAACGAGTTCAAACAACATCTACATAAATAAATTTATTTGTCATTTCTAGTTACTAGTGAGAGTAATTCCCAAATGGAGTTGCATGTCTCTACGTGCACACACGTGTCCTCTTTTTGCACGTGCAACTACATCTATCACCTCATTATATAAAGAAGCGCAGAAGAGACTAATCCCAATATCTTCCCTTTGAAGTGATTTTAGAGAGCTCGAAGAATTAGCGTCGATGGAGAGAAAAACAATCTTAGGGTTTATGCTGCTTCTGGTCCTAATCTTTGCTTCCGGTAAGATATTATATTCATTAACTTGTTTTGTGTTCTTTGAATGAAGAAATGTGAAATGAATGAATCATGTGATGAAATAGATGTGGCTGTGAAGAAAACAGAGGCGAGAGAATGTGAAACACCCAGCAAGACCTTCAGGGGTTTATGCATAAGCGACAGGAACTGTGAAGCTGTGTGTAACACCGAAGGTTTTCCCAACGGCAAGTGCGAAGGTCTCCGTCAACGATGCATGTGTATCAGAAATTGTTGAAAATTTATTCACTTTTCTGTGAATAAATCAACTTATCATCTTATATAAAAACTGAATAAATCCATTTATCAATAATTTTATATATCTCGCTCTGTCTACACAGCTTCTCGCTCTATCTACTAAGCTTAATCATTTCTATATGCGATTACAAATTAATAGTTATAATTCATGCTGATAAAAAAATATTAAATAATGGCAACTCATCTTAGTATTAATTCTACCTTTCTCCCGGAAAGAAAATACATGTTCTTCCGTAGCTAACTTGAACAAGGAGGAAAGACAATAAATTTTATGATTCTAATCGAATAATGAAATCGTTTTCTATTCTAGTTTTTCTATCGTTATTTCACTTAATAAATATGTTTGTATTTTATTTAAAATTAAAATACATGTAAAGTATAATTGATGAATGCACAAAACATATATCTTTAAATTGTTTAGAAATTAAATGGTAGTAAGAGTGTAATTGATGAAGAATAAATAATTTCATGAATTTGAAATATATTTTAAAAATGGAAAATTCTTAATTTTCATTTAAAAAAATACATAAATAAATTTTAGTCTAGAGAATTCAAAATTTCATTGAAATTTAGTTTTTTTATTAAAATTTAGTATCTAAATTATATTATTTTAATGATAGTCTTACAACTATATAGATTTTTCAGAGCAATTTTAATAAGAGTTTTTTTACAATATTACTTTATAATTAGAGATGTTATTGTAATCCATATCGTAGGTGTACGAATTCCCTATAACTTATTCTATCAAAAATGTATTTGTATGATGAACTATTTTTAATATTAAGCAACTCATGTTCGTGGAAACTATATTACATAGCATTTCTTTTTATTAGTAAGGGCATCTTTAAAGTATGTTTTAAGAATAAAAATCGAATTCTTACAAGGTGAGTTGGTTGGAACGTGTAGAACTTATTGAAATCATCAACTTTTTGTATCGAAAACAATATATCAAATATTGTTAAATTAAATGTGAAACAATGAGAAGAGAGCTAGTAAAAATCCCAAATTAATTTTAAATTCAATTAATTTTTAAGTTATTTATAAATATAAATATTTTTAATTAAATTTTTAATGAAAATTTTGAGTATTCAAAGTTTTATATATTTTAATTGAGTATTTGTTATTTATTTTTTTCATTAATCAAGTAAACGTTATTTTACATCTTATTTACTTGTCTCGATGTATCAATAAGTATAATCTTTTATAGTTAATAATTAACACAATAAAATAATAAGTAATTTATATTATTTTAATTGGCGTTAGACAATAAGATTATTATTATTTTCTTTTTATGATTTCTATCTCAGGACAAGGAAGTGTGGTAATTATTATTGATCACATGGTTGATGTAACTGATCACAATGGTTCCTTATTATTCAATAAACTTTATAATTAAAGTAACAGCTGTTACTTACCATTTTACATTAAATAAAATATTAATTTGTATTAATAGCTAAAACGCGTTTATTGTAGTGATTATAAAAGGCAATAAATGTATTTAATGTAGTAATTAAGAAGAAGGCGACCTTTAATAGTTTAATATATACAGGACAGAGGTGTGAGTTTGATAGTTTCCCAAATGGTGTTGCATGTCTCTATTCACACGTGGCACCTCTGCATGTAAGATGTAAAACTATCCCTGGTATATAAAGAACTGAAAAGGAGAAAGAACCAACTTCATCATTTTGAACTAGGAACAAGCTTCAACAATTAGGGTGTGATGGAGACAAAAGTGTTAAGGTTTACTATGTTTCTTCTCTTTCTAGTCTTAGCCGCTGGTAAGACACATATGTCTATTATACAACTTGTGTTTGTCTGAATGAAATGATGTGAAACTGAATAATGGAATGATTAAACAGATGTGGCTGTGAAAAGAACAGAGGCAAGAGAATGTTGGACATCAAGCAGGACCTTCAAGGGTTTATGCTTCAGCAGCAGTAACTGTGAAGCCGTGTGTTTCACTGAAGGTTTCTCCGGTGGCAAATGCAAAGGCGTTCGTCACAAATGCTACTGCAGTGAAATATGTCGAAATTAATTAACTCATTCAACCTTTCCGGTTAATAAAAGTTTATCCTCCGTCTCTGTTCACAAATTGTAGTCATTTTTAGATGCGGTTATAAACGTTATTAATTAATGGGAAGTACTAATTATGTCTTTCTCTAATCATAGTTTTTATATTAAGATTTGCTTAATTTTCATATCCAGCTGTGCTCACTGGCTGAAACGTCCCATTTAATTATTATGCGAAATTAAAGTAAACGTCACACAACAAGAAAGTATTGTAGCGAAATCCTAGGATCCTTAACACAATCCCTACAACCTGGGCACACCACGATGTCAACGGAACCCAAAATACAAGTCTAGCAAAGAGAAAAGAATAGCAAGACGTGAAACAATACATGGGTCATAGCCCTAACGAAAACCATGAAGAAAAGAAATATAAAGTCCAACCCAGATGGCTAAGCTGCGGAATCGTCATTCCCTTGTTGACCGCGGGAACCTCGCCCATCTGCTCCCATCAATTAAATTGATGATCATCGCAAGAAAGAATAGTCACATACAAGACAACCATACAACAAACAGGGTAAGTTAGAGCCAACAATACTCTCATCATACAGTCAAATATATTTTCACCATTCAATATCCATACAAAAACCAAGCATGTTATGACTTTCAATCGGTACATTACGACTCGACTCATCCGGATACGTATAACTTGGTAGCGGATGCTTGCGCTTGTGGTGGATACCTCTGCTCACCCCCGAGCTGCTCACCCCCGAGCTGCTCACCCCCGAGCTATGTGTTACAAGTGTTACAATGGATCAATTCTCCCTCACCACAAGGTTAGCCCTTAATGAATTTCAGGCCTCCTGCTACTCTCACCACAGGAGTCAGTCCGCTCTAGGTGAGACTAACTGACTCCTCAGAGTGTCAAGATGCAACCTTACCTTGAATCCTTACCTAGCTATACAGATGGGGCACCACCATGGACACCCACTAACAGGGGCCATGGAATTACGTCCCGACCACTGAAGCGCGACCCTGAAAGTCTCACCTAGAGACCCCAAGGAATTATGCACTGACACAGACAAAATACGATCATACATTCAAATAATATTCATCATGCAAAAATACATTCATTATGTCAACCTTTAAAGTCGTTACCTTTCACATTTCCAGGTCCAACCCATTCCAACTCATCATAATCCATCCATGTACATAGAATACAACTCATCTCATTATCATGCCACTTTAATAACACCAATCTCATTTAGTTCACATGTCAATACTCATACCAAACCCATCATTTATAATTCATGAATCATGCTACGTATACATCATACTCCATTATATATATGTCCCTCATCATAACATTCATACCCAACCAAAACAGATCATCCAGCACCTCGCTCTGGCTGAGGGGTCTCGCTCAGGCTGAGGGGTCTCGCTCAGGCGAGACAGTCTCGCTCAAGCGAGACAGTCTCGCTCAGTCGAGTCCCCCTCCGCCTAGGCGAGGGCTCAAAACAGGAACAGGAAACAATGCAGGATCTCACTTAGGCGAGACCCCTCTCGCCTGGGCGAGTTGTCAGCTCGCTCAAAATTAAAGAGTTGGCCGCCTGGGCGACCTCTGGCGAAAAAGGCTTGGGCGAGCCTCCGCCAGACTCGCTTAGGCGAGTCCGACTCGCCTGGACGAGATTATCAGTCCTCGCCATAGCCTCACCTGCAACAGATGCATCACTCAACCCAGCCAATCACACAAAGCATCTTACATACCAAGAACAACGATTATTCCATACAAACGATTCGCAAGCTCAAGAACAGGCATAAAACACAACTTAGACTTGAACCCTAACTTCTCGTACCTGAAAAAAGGGTTAACAGAACCTTGACAGCACGACCACGGACGTAACAACTCTAAGGATGGACTATGGGCTGAAATAGGGGTGGAACAGAACCAGACAAATGACGTTAACAGAGGCTTTCAACCGAAATTACGAAAAGATGGTAAAAAGGAAACCAGTACGGCTAGAAGAGATACTTACATGGAGCACGAGTTCTCTTAGCTCAATGTGACAGTGGAAACAAAACCCTAGCCGAGGGGGTTGACGGCTGTAGCTTAAGTTCTTTGAAATGAAATGAAAATGTGACTTAAGGCAACCGAGAAGGGTTTTATCTACTGGGCCAGCCCTTAGGCCCACTTACAAGGACAGCCCTTTAGTTTAGGGCAGGAAACAAAAAAAGGAATAATATTAACAGGCCTTACACCGGGTTCTTTTTAAAAGAATATATGTTATTACATAGTTAATTTGAACTAACTGAAAAATACAATAAGTTTTATGACTCTAATAAAATAATTATATAGTATTTTATTTTATTTTCTCTTGTTTATTCCACACGATAATTATATTTGTATAATATATATATATATATATATATATATAAAGTATAATTGAATTCACACAATAAATATAATTATATATAAGGAAAAAAAATTTCTTTGGTTATCTACATTTATTTTTAAATTTTAAATTTTAAATAATTTTTAAATTAAAATAATTATTTTATTAATATTATCTTTTAAATGATTATTTATGTAATTTAAATATTGTTTTAAACTTAATCATTATAAATAAAAATTATTTATATTTAATTTTATAATTATAATAATAACAATGATTATAATTTTATTATTTTTTATTATCATGAAAAAAGTAAATACAATATTTTTACTAGTTTATATAAAAATTTGAGATTACTCTTTTGGTTCTATTTTTGTTCAAAAATATATAGTTAGTCTTTCAGTTTTTTTTTTTCAATTTGATCATGATTTTTGAAAAAAAATGAAAGATGATGCAATTTTTTCATTTTTGTTAAATCAAAATTTTCTTCAAAATTAAAGTTGAATAAGGATGGTTTGATTTGTTGGTATAATTGACATAATTCTAGTGTCAATTTCGATGAAAAATCTTTCTTCTACTTAAAAAAATATAACAAAAAATATCAAAGTACATCAATTTCTAAAATATTGGAACCAAATTAAAACTTAAAAAAACTAGAAAAGTAACTTGACATTTTTTGACAAAAAAATGGACCATTTGACGAAGGAATGGACCAAAAAAATAATTCAACCAAAATTTTGACACCCCAAAATTGTAAGACCCGTGAAATTTAATTAATTAAATAAATAATTAATTAATAAATGCGGGTCGTGGAAGCCTTTATGACATTTAATAGTGGTTAATGTGACGTGGAAAAGTACTAGCTTAAATGGTTGAGAGTACTTTATTATGTAAGAGGACTTGGGTTTGAGTCTTGTGTATGCCACTTATGTGTATTTAATTATCATTGTTTTAATAATATGAATGTGCGTGTTAAGTAAGAATATAGTAATTGAGTTATGTTAGTTTAGCATGAAACATGAATTGGCATGATGGTTAGCATTGACTTAATATTTGCATGGTTAGGGGTTCAAACCTTGGTAAGACCTAAATTAAGTTTTCTTTTTGCTAAACTTGACTTTTGGCAAAGAAGAGAGGAGGTAGAAAACCAGCAGCCACGTTAAGGCATCCAAAGGGGCTGAAAAACAACCCCATAATGGTCTTGAATGACACTTATCACAAGCAATAAAACCCATTTTCGTTTTGGCTAATTAACTTTCATTAAGAAGTAATTAAAAGACAAAAATTGAAGGGAGAAGAAGGTTTTTCTTGGTCTAGACTGGTACTGCACGAAAAGGGAGAGAAATCAGAGTGAAGAGAGTGAGTTGGGTGAATCTGTAAGGCATTTTTCAGGAGGGCTAAGAGAGACCTTTTAAAGCAAGTAAAAATCTAGAGCCATTCAAGTTTTGAGCAAAAGGATCGAGGTTAGGGAAGTTCCTTCATGGTTTTAAATAGTGATTTTGTGTAATCATGTAATGTATGAAACTAGTAAAGCCTACATCTCTATTAAAAATCAAGTTTTGCTCGCGTTTCTGGGTTTTCCAGAAACCGCCTGGCGGTAGGTCATGTGCCGCCAGGCGGCCTATGTGTTTTTAGTCTATTTCCTGGGTTCGCTTATGAACCGCCTGGCGGCTGAGGATGGCTCGCCAGGCGACGCAACGTGCGTCTTCTCATTTTCTCGTTTTGGTTGGTTTGTCCGCGATGCCGCGGTGTTTGGGTTGTATTTCTATTGTACATATTTAATTGGCATGATGAATTATGGGATTGTAGTTACTAAATTGATTGGACATTGCATGAACTTGAAAATTGCATGAATATCA
>Ga0209589_1001968_pt1 | contig 34929 bp, 23 predicted proteins | sample CowpeawhiteBW_FD_187525 | JGI IMG/M metagenome (GOLD analysis project Ga0209589, IMG submission 187525) | Root nodule microbial communities of legume samples collected from California USA - Cow pea white BW (SPAdes) (version 2) | ecosystem: Host-associated > Plants > Roots > Nodule | place: USA...
GACGACTTTGGGTTACTTTACCCTTTCTATTCTGTTGACTACTATCTTAACAATACTGAAGTTGTTCTAGATAAGTAGTATTAATTTGATCGCGTCAACGACAGCGTTATCAGCGAGACCCCTCTCGCCTGGGCGAGATACTCGCTAGCTCAAAATAATGAGCAAGTCGCCTGGGCGACCACTCGCGAAATAGGGTTTGGACGAGTCCCTGCTCATCTCGCCTAGGCGAGACTGGCTCGCTTGGGCGAGATTAGCAGGTCTCGCCACTATTTTCCTGCAACAGTCCCTCGTACCAGCTCAATAACAGATTCATATGACGGATTCATGCATTCCAAATCAGTATAGCATCACATCACCCATACAAACTTAAATCGACAACCAAACGACGAGGAAAACAGGACAAATGAGCAAGGTATTAGCTTCCCTACCTGGAAAAGACTACCATGAGACCTCGATCTTAAACAGCGGTGAATGACAATACAAGGAGCGACTCAAGGTGTTGGAAAGAGATGAGAGATAAGGGGAAAATGGGTTATCCAACGTAACAGTAGTAGAACTACGAGCAAGGTTGGAAGGATACTTACGTAGAATATGGAAATGGAGTTAAGCGCTGTTGGATCGAGAAAACCTAAACCCTAGCAGAGCTCCTTACGGCAGCAGAGTGTGACGGCATAGTTCTAGGTTTGTTTCTGAAAATGAGACAAATGTGGATTAGGGCAACACGAATTTGGCATTTATCCTATGGGCCAGCCTTTAGGCCTAACTGTTGTAGGGCAGCCCTTAGAATAAGGGAGCAGAATAAATGGGCCTTACAGTAATACTTTACTCATTCTCATTATCTATGGTTAAATACTTCATTCTTCTCACTTTCAATTGAACAAACTAATATACAAGTTTGAATTAACTAAACAAGTGTAAATTAACTCATCTAGTTCCTCATTTGTTTCAAGTTTCCATAAGTGAGAGCCTATTAACACTTTATTTATTTCAAGCGTCTACAACTTAAGTGTTTTATTACATTACATATTCCTAGCGTCTAGATGTAAAGAATTACTCTTTTACTTAAACAAAAGATTATCAAAATTAAGCAAACTATTAAGAATTGTAATTAAAGTATAAGACTCAATTATCAACAAGCACAAATTCAAGGAATTAAAGACAAATTTATCTCTTGAATATTCAATGTGAATAACAATGTTTTTCTAGTTTCAAAAAGTCCCTCAAATCTCAAGAAAAAAATACTATCTAAAGCAACAACTTTTATGTGTAGAAAATTGAACTTAGAAACCAATCGAAGGGACCCCTAACAAGTTAAATGATACAAGTAGACGAGATCCTTCAACGTTACTTTTAAGACAAAATCATTAGACAATATACAATAAACAATACCGCTAAATGAGTCAACTTTATAAGTTCATTAAACAAGTCCATAAGATGATTCTGGTGAATCATTGTGTAGAAAAATCTAACCATACATTGATTATATGACTTTAAAGATACACTAATCAAACAATACCTTGACTAGTGACTTTAGCAACATGCTACCTAGATGACTTGTCTTTTATCATTTTTTCTTCATATTTAACACTTTATTTCTTCTTCAAACTTATGATCTTGACTTCTCTTAGTCATCAAAAAAATCTCCAATTTAGTCATGTTTGTATCATTTATAAGGTCATTAGATGATTCATTACACTTCAGCTACACAAAGCACATGTAAAAACACATAAGAAACATCTATGTAGTAATATAATATCATCAAAGCTCAAATCATAGATGATTCATTAAGTTGTCTAGATAACTTCTATAAACTAGACTATCTAATTAGTGTCTTTTTGTTAGAATATCTAGTGCATTTTATATACCTATAACATCTATCGTTTAAGAAGACTTTAAAATCTGGTTTTAATTAATATTTTAAATTAAAATTCATTTAATCCCATTTAGATCAATCCTAATTAGGGGTGGCAATACATGACGAATTGAGTTTTTGAGCTCGCTGACCCTCTTGGACCACCTCGTATAGCTTACGGTTCGTGCAAGCCAATGATAGGGGGAGGCGAGTTGGCCTACATAGCTCGTATAAATTCAAATTGCAAAATAAATTATATGTTTCTAATATTATATGGAAAGACAAATATTCCATAATGCAATAGTAATCATTATGTTGTTGAAAAACGCGCTGCAGAATGATTAACGTTGCAGAATGATTAACGTTTGAACAAAAACCTAAGAGGGAGAGTGAATTGGGTTCTTAATAAAAATTATGCTTTTAAAATTTTCCCCTTTTAATATCAAAGTTGAGTTAAAATTCCTTTTTTTTTTATTTTAATAAACACAATAAAATCAAGAGAGTAGGGAAGAGAAAATTGCACAAGTATTTATACTAGTTCGGATCAAAAGACCCTACGTCTAGTTGTTAATCTAAAAACAACAAGATTAACTTAATCACTAAAATAAATCACAATACAATCATAGATAATAAAGTTTAGGGTTTAGAAAACACCTCTCTTGAATCACACAAGAGATGAAGACACCTCCCTTCAAATCCACAAGGGATGAAAACACCTCCTTTGAATCACACAAAGGATGACTGGTTTCTCCTAGCAACCACAACAACACTCAATCACTCAAGATCCCACTTGATGAAAGTTATCACTCTACCCACACTAGATTTTTCAAAGCCTTCCCACAGAGAGTTCTCAAGTACTCAGACTTCTCTAACTTCTGTATATTTCAAATGAAAGCCAACTACTTTATTTATGGAAACCTATTTAGAAATTAGGTTAAGAATATGAAAAGTTAAGTCATAACTGCCATAGATATCGATTATCATAAGTGATAATCAATTATCACATAAACTTTTATAAAAACATTTTTTTCGCTGTGATAATAAATTATCAGCCATGATAATCTATTATTAGTAAGTGATAATCGATTATCACTTGATAATCGATCATCACAGAGACTTTTCTCAAAAATCAGTTTTAACTGAGATAATCGATTATCACTAAGAATAATCGATTATTCTAGTGAGTTTTTCAAATAAATAAAATTCTCTTGGTGCTCTACTGCTAGGGTTTTGTCTTTTTGACTCTTGACATACTAATTGAACTGTTTTAAATAACATACACATATTACAAGACTTAAACAACTAAATCCCTAAGTCTTCAATGTATCTCTTGAATTGAAGCATTTTTTTAAGTCTTCAACATTTTTCCATGCATCATCATCAAATCTTCCATACTTCTTCATAAGTCATCATCATTGAAACTCCTTATTGAATAAAGATGTTTATCTTTTTTTTTTGTCAACATATGTGTGTAACATATGTGTGTATAAGATTATTAATTAAACATTTAGATAAATTTGCAAATATAACCATTATGATTAATAGTGCTTATAATTTCAATAAAAAGTCTTAAAAACCACAAATGAAAAAAAATCAAGATTCAAAAGGTATAATTGTTAATTTGTTTTGAACGAATATTTTATTTGTTATGTTTAAATTATTTTATTTTCTATGCAATGTATTATGCTTGTTAATTCAAAATTACAAAATAAAAAAATAAACAAGTTTTATGCGTAGGTCAAATGTTATGTGGAACAAAACAAAGAAACTAATTCATTTATGTGGGAGGAGCTGGTCTAACCCACTTTTCATGTATCAAATGCCAGCGAGGCAAAACAAGGTGACTCAACTGGTATTGTCACTTCTAGTCTCAATTAAATCATTAATTTATATTCATATGTATTTACATAAAAACTTTTGTTCTAAAAGTGCTTCAAATACACCAATCAAGTATATATTGCATTGCTCAAATATTAATATTTTTAAATTTTTTAATTTAAAAAATATAATTTTTACTATTTCTAATTTTCTTTTTTTCCATTTCTACTTTTACATCAATAAATAGAAATAATATCAAATGATGATATATACATCTAAAATATACTTTACGTGTTAAAATAATTATTTATTAACAATCTCAACTATAATATAAATTATATACTTATAAAATGTATAACATAAATTTATTTTACAAAAAAATATTGTTCTATTTATTGCATATATTAAAATATTAAATATCAAATATTAGTTATCTTAAAAGTTATATACACTGTGAATTTTTGTAATGAAATAATAATATTTTTTCAATGACAAGTTGTCGAAATTCAAAGTCCAACGATGGCGCAAACCAATCAAAACGTGGAAAGACGTTATTCAAACCCTCCCAATAACGAACAATCCTTCATACAGATACGAACCCCAGCGTGCGCGTCTTCCTCTATTATCCCCCTTTCCTTCTACTTCTTTTTGCAACAATTGAACCATCCTTCACACAGGTACGAACACCAGCGGTTCCTAATTTCAAGTTTCTCTTAGAATTTTTTATTACATCTTCTTACTATGGTTCATTTCATTGCCTTGTCCTTCTAATTTCCTCCAACCTTTTTCTTTTGGCCGAAGCATCATTTTGGGATTTATTAGTGCCTGCTAATTGACATGCATGCAATTTTGTGCCTTAATTACGCGCAATTAATCACCACATTAGTTGTTTATTTTCCTTTTAGAAATCTTAGTTTTTTGTAATATCGCCGAATCATTCGCTACGGTGTATTGGTTATATAGGAAAACCATCTTAGCGTAAAGTTGACTTTATTTCATCTTCATATAATGTGAATTTGTTTGTTTCCATGATTCTGCGTTTTTTAGATTATGCAAACGCTTCTTAGTTAGTCGTACTAGGATGACTACCATGACATGAACACCTTAATATATACTTGGTCACCACCTAGAGCAATTACTAAGCCCAAATGGTTCAGGTACTATATTTGACTGGATTAGGAGCTGTACTCTCTCTGTCACGTAGGAATATTTGCTGTTAAAATAATGAATAGGTGTTGGAATTTTCTTTCAGTGTATATGTAAGGTCCTTATAGGACAATTTTGAAATAATAAAATGGCAGGGAAGAAAGTCATCTCTTGTTCTAGTTGGTTTTCATTTCTTTTTCCCTTGTGAGCCTGCAATACTTAATCGCCACCCAAGAAACAAGTGACTGTTTATGCCAATTGTTTATGATGCGCATTCTGTATGCGTGTCGTGCGATTGTGCTGCAATTGCTTCTCAAGAGCTGGCTATTATCATTTTATTTTTTGTTGTGCCTTTTTATGTTACGATCTCACTTGTGATTGTGTCCTCTTGTTGTGTTCTTATTTGCAGTTGCAGTTGACCGTGGAGGGTGAGGACAGTGAGTCTTTCAGATTATCATCCAGCGTTTCATTTTAGCAAATGATTTATTTGGTTAAGAATTTGCAATATTCAGCATATATGATATGATAAGAACTGAAGGAAGACGCATGGATTTGCTACTTGTTATGACATACAAGAACGGCCATAGTGTGTTGTTATATGTTATTGTTGGGCATAACTAGGATTGTTTGTTGGTGTGAAAAATATATAGTACCCGGCCAGTAAAACGGATTCCTGATGTAATGGCACACTCTTTTAAGGTCAGGGCGGTGTCTATGTTGGAAGCTGTACAGGAGATTGCCATCTACATTCATAGGTTTCACAATCTTGACCTTTTCCAGCAAGGGTATACATCAATTTCTGTTTTCTTCTTTCAAGTGTTGTTATAAGGACTCCTTTGTTACACTAGTTGACATGCATATTTTGTGTTACATAGATGGTATCAGATTAAACTTACTATGAGATGGGAAGATGATGAAGATGTATCTTTTGGAATCCCAGCTAGAGTTGTTCAATATGAAGGTAATTTGTCAAAATTATGCTCTATATTATTTATACCCATGTGTTTGAGGAATATGCATCTATTGTACTAAGCCACATATTCAGTTAAATTTTGCCCATAATTTAACCTGTTGATAAGTAGTGTAATTATGCTATCAATACAATCATTTAATTGTGCTGCCATTTCATCAGAGAAATTACCATGTCATTTGCAATATGTTGCATATGTAACAAACTTAATGTGTAGGACATGTATAGATCAGCTTGAGGGGTAGTCTTAATCAATGTAAATTTGATTTGTTGTATGCTGTTACTTGAATAGTAATAGTAATTGTTTACAATAAACACATGTACTCCAGTTTCTCTATAGTTTAAGAGATCCTAAAAATTGAGGGATTCAATTTTGCAATACATTGAATGTCAACAAGGGCTGAGAGGATTTCTCTCAGAAGTGTTTTAAGTTGTCAAAGAACTTGAAATGTGAAGTAATTAAAATAAGGGCAATACAAACCAATTCAATCCTTAAATATTTTTTGAATATTAAATTTTTCAAGGATTTTCATCTAACAAATACGGTCTTTGTTCTTGTAGATTTCTTATCTCATCACAGCTAACACAAGAAAAAATCTGATGGTTAACTCTTGATGCTCACAAAGAATGCTTTGGTTTGATGATCTTAGTTTTGAGTAATGACTCTTAGAAATCAAAGGTTTGATGATCTTCAATTTGAGAAATGATTTAGAAGGGTCCTGGATTTTGTAACAAAATTTTCAAGCAAAGAAACTGTTGTCAAAAGTGTGGATTGTTTTTTGTTGGAGATTCCAAATTGACTAGGGTTATCATTAGATTTTAGTATATAAGTAGATGTAAATTTCACCTTATAAAGTCAGTTTTGTAGAATTAAATTAGACTTAAATTCTACTCTTTTAAGATGACATCAAAGCCATTCAGAGTACATCCTAAACAAGTTTGTTGGGTCTATCGTGTTGCCCTCTATCGAGTTCCTCCCCTAGTCCCATGGTCAAGATGTCTAGCCTTCAGTATGATGAGGTGTGTTGGAGATCTAACATTGACTAGAGATATAACCAAATTATGGTATAAAGTGGATGCAAACCTCAACTTAAAAAAATTGGTTTTTGTAAAAAGAGAAGATGGAGAACTGTTTTCTGTGTCTCATTCCAAGGACCCAAGCCCACAATATATACAAGAGTACAACCCTAAGAGAAAGATCTTGACAACTATACAAAGTTAATGCAGAGAATAAAAAGAAATTTGGAACAAATCATAAACAAATCAAGTGCCCATAGTAACGTCCCTAAACTTATGCATTATATAATATTGCTCCTACAATCACGGTAATCATATTTCTGCCAATAGCTTTGTAGGCTTGAGTTAGACTTAATTTATAATTTTTTAAGAGTTTTCATTACTCATGAGCTATTTAAAGAACATAAAAAGGAACTAAATAACATTGTTCTGTGAGTGTTTATTACTCTGTTGTGTGGTGATTCTAAATGGGGAAATTGTTGGTTGTGGACTCAATGAGTTGCTTTCGAAGTTGTTGCAACCGTTTCTGGTGATGACAAGAGAAAGAAGTTTCAAAGGGTTTCAATGGTGCTAGAGAATATCTTGTTTCTTCAACAATTTGAAGGTGGGGTGACGGGAAAACAAATTTTGTTTTGTTGGATTGAGATGGAGTGTGAGGAATTTTAAAAATCCTACCTATTTCAGTGAAATTTAAAATTTCTTACTGTAAAATGATAACTGTTAAACAATGAGACAGAGAGAATTATTGAACTGAAATCATACGTTTCTAAGACAACATAGGTGGATTTATTTGTATTGAGAATCGAAAACAATAAACAAGGGAGATTTAATTTTCTTTAATAATAAAAAATCGTACTAGAATGAAATGAATGATAAACTGTACTATTGAAATGTGGGTGTAAATATGCACATTTATTGTACAATAACTATAGATTGATTGAATAATAAATATAGATTTGATTGTAAGGAATCCCTAAAATTAAGGGATTGAGCTTAGGAGTTTATTTAGTAGATTTGCTCCTGATTTAGAGTCATTTCGGGATATTTGTTTCCTTTATTTCTAGAGATTCATTTCCTTTAGTTTAGGAGATTTATTTAGTTTTATTAGGCTTTCATGTTTCTTTTTAAGCACCCATGTATTGTTTCTTTCTGAAATCAAGAAAAGTAATTCCACATTTATTGCTTACCGCCTACACATTTTTTCATATGTACTAATTATTAAGAAGTGAATTTTAAGTCTAATTCAGTTTCACGTGGAACAATAGGCTTTGCTAGGATAAACTTTAACCCATAACTCTCGTACCATGTTAAATATAGTGAAAAACTAGGTATGGGATTAATCTCCCTTGTGTAAAAAATACACATAGGGTATTGTATTTATACTAAAGAAAATGTGGGCTAAGTCCAAAATACAAATAATGATAAAAAAGAAATAATAACAAATAAGTAGAAGATAAAAGATAAGATATCTAAGATATCTAACGATGGATATGGTCCATACTTGATAAGAGTGAATTGTACCAAGAACATGAGACTAAATGTTCTTAGAGAGTGTGGATTGAAACCAAGCAAGTGAGATTTGATCTTAGACTTCCCATTCTTCATATGCGGGGTTAATAGTCCAGATTCGTGGTCATCTTCAATGTGAAAATGAGGAGGGATAACCAGATTAACAACAAAAGATGGAGTTTATGAGCCTTAACCACAGGCTCAACCTGCTGCTTCCAATGGAGATAATTGGAGTGATGAAGCTGCACGGCTAGTACAAAATTAAATAAAAGTAAAAACTGACTTAGACATACCACTAATAAATTATAACAATAGCATACTAGAAATTGTTTTGAATTTTTATGTTTATCCAAACTATATTTTATTGAATAGCAATACTTTCTTTATTGAATACCCCAAAAGATTAAATTGCTCTCTTCAACTTTTTAGTCCAAACACAACGTTAGTTTAGAGTGTTATTTACTTGATATTTTACTTGCTGAAATGAAAGTTGATACTTGAGGTGTTTGTGATGGCTTCTTGGAAAGAAAGGAGATCCGAATCTTCTTTTGTAATTCTTGAAACTACCACTGAATGATTTTCTTTGTGCAAATGCATATTAATTCATATGAAAACTTTTGTAGAAGCTGTTCTGTATGTGCTGAAACAATATTGACTGTGGTAGAAAATTTCTTATTTGCAGCTCATGATCTGCGTGCTAGCAGTATATACGGTATTTGGAGGATTGATGACACGGACAATAGTTTCTCGACCCAGCCCTTTCGGATAAAATATGCTAGGCAGGACATTCATTTATGTATGATGATCTCATTCAAATTATCCCTAAGTAGATTTGAGGTGATGATCTATCTCGCTTTCTTCTCTTTCTATAGGGTATTGAGGGGAAAGGAAATATTAGGCATTGCCATTGTTGGGTGCTAAATTATCTGTCGGGTGATAACCTAGGTCTTAATACTATTTTAGGTGTTAACAAAGTTGAGATCTAATTACTCATACATTGTTTATGCACTTCATGATAGACGTGTCTACTGAGACACAGGTGTCCAGTGATGCTAACAACAAAAGACCCGGAATGGCTTTCAGTTACAATTTAGTTGATGTGAGGACCGGTTGTAGTTTTTAGTTCATGACGTGGTATTGAGCCTATATAATAAAAGTTTTCTTCAGTTTGGTCCTCTTCATCCCTTATTCTTGTAGTAAAAAAGTTAAATTTGAGCACAACTCAGGTGGGCTTTTTGCGTTGTGCATTTGTCTGCCCTAGGGAATTTTTTGTGATGGTGCATGTTTGACATGTCATATAGAACCATTCATGTGACTTTACGTAAAAGTTTAAATTTTTGGTATCATTCGTTCATGACAAGAAATTTCTGTTGCGAAATTTATTTTATTAGCCATACCTCACTAACATGTCTTTGTTGGACTTTGGGAATTGAGACTGCTGTTGGAAGTGCTAGTATGTGATTTTACAAATCTGAACAGTATGATCCTATTAGATCAGAAATCATGTTCTGATGGAGGAACGGGATCACTATCAGTGACAGCACAGAGCTGTCTAACTATACAATTAAGTGTCCGATTTTGACTACCTTTGCTCTTTAATTCAATATTCTTATCCAATTTAACTGTGTTTTTGTGGTTCTTAATTGCAGGTTTTACCTACAACAGGTGTAATTTTAAAGTTTGAGCTTATGTATGCTCCTACATTTGAAAATGGGTGAGTGATTCAAGTAGTATATTCACTGGGTTATTGATATGTTGCCAAAGCACACTGTTGTTCCTTTTTGGTTCATCTCTCCTTAGTGAAATCTGTACACTAACCGGAGTGCACCATCTACAGTGCTGACTTGCAAGCTTCTTTGGATGCTTACCCAGCTGCTGTCCATGAATTCCGAATTCCTCCTAAAGCTCTTCTAGGATTGCATTCATATTGTCCTGTACATTTTGATGCTTTACATGCAGTGCTGGTTGATGTCAGTGTACATGTAAGTTTACTGAAAGCTGCCTCTAACCAATCTGCATCGAAGGTACCCAGGTTTGTCACATTAGCTAATTTTCAGTATGAATCTATAAGGCCTTCATTTAAAATTTCTGTTTCTTTTTATAATTTCACTTAAGAAAATATTTAATTGGAAGTTTTTTTATGTATGTTTTTGATTACATAGACTAACCTCTTCACATGCTCTGGTTTTAGCTTTTCTCGCAATGCTGCATTTGTTGCTGATAGAAGTTATGACTCATTGAACCAAGTATGTTCTAGAGATTGGATGTCTCTTTTTTCATTGAGATCACTTTGAAGTACTGATCCATTTGTTGTTTCTCAAAATACATATTACAAATTTATCCTTGCATTCATTTATTCACTAGGCTTCTTGAAAACTGGCACTTGGTCCTCAATCATAATATTTGTGCCATTCTTAATCTCTATTACTGTGTGAACTTTGCTTAGTCAAAGGTAAAAAGTTGTTCATTATTATATGTCGGCTGTGTCTTTGTGTCATGTTCTTATATTATGACCTTATCAAGTTCTACATTGTGCTTTGTTTGAACCTGTTTACCATGTAGATGATACATAGCGCATATTCAAAAGTACCTTTCTATTTAAGTGTTCCCTGTGAAAAATAGATAAAAATACAAGAGAGTGTTGAATTGTGTTTTAAAAACTTCTTGGTAATACACAATCAGATGATGATTTTACTTGACAGACCATTTGTTAAAAGTATTTTCTAAAGATTTGGTTCGTATATCTCTCATTCTTTTAGTTAGTGAAATAAACAAATATAAAGGAAAGAAAGATTTGTGTTGTGACTTTTATACCAATTCTTCTAATAGTGTAGACTATATTCAATTATCAATCAACTGAGTGAGTTTCACTACTGCTACATGTTACAAACTAAGTATTATTTGGAACACAACAACTCTTGGCTAATAACCCTATTAGAAGTGGACTTTAAGCCTAACTCAACCCCACAAAACCGGCTTCACAAAACTGTTACTTAATTCTCTCCTACCAAAACCCTCTTTGCACCAAACCAAAGGAAATAAACAATAGTACATAGACCCGCAAAAGCCCCAACTGATCCAACAACCAGAAACACCAAAAACTCCTTCAAGTTTCTTCCTTCATGTGAAGAAGGCACTATGATGATGATGATGATGATGGTGGTGGTGGAAACAATGGCACAGCCAGTGGAACTTCTGTTGGGCAAGCATAACAAATACTCCGAGACCCATGACAAAGAGCATCAAAATCAGGATATGTGCTACAAGAGCTATCACATCCACCCTCAACACAAGGAGCTGGGAGAATCTCTAACAGATCTATGAAGCCGGTTTTGTGGGATTGAGTTAGGCTTAAAGTCCACTTCTAACATGGTATCAGAGCCAAGTTAGAGCCTATCCTAGCGAACTTTCTTGGACATTCTGTTTCATCCGATATCGGGCCGCTAACGGACCACTCACTAATTTCTTGTCCCACGCACGAGATGAATATACCTCGGTGTGAGGGGGTGTGTTGGAAGTCCCACATCGACTAGAGATAAGGCCAATTCATAATATATAAGTGAGGTGCAAACCTCACCTTACAAGCCGGTTTTATAGGGTTGAGTTAGGCTTTAAACTCACTTCTAACAAACCCAAATATTATTTGGACACATAGTCACTTGAGTATATTTTGGAACTCAGCCCCTCTTGGCTAAGCAACCAAGTATTCTTTGAAACCCAGCCACTCTTAGCTAACCTATTGAGTGTTGTTTTGGAACTAATCATACTAATTTTTGAGATTATGTAAGGGTTGATTTTCTAGAAATTTGTAACAACTGGTTATATTGTATCTTATCTTTATTTAAACAAGGGAAGTTGGAAATATTGTATGGCTATTATTTAGGGATTCTTGATGATCGTATCCTAATTTAATTTAATTTAATTTAATTATTTTATTGTTATATTTTAACCGGTATGTATGTGTGTGGGATGAAACATAATTTAGATATCCTTCAACCTTTTTCCTTTGTATACATTACTTTTGGGCATTAACTGAATTCTTTTTGACCAACTAGGTTTCGAGTGATGTTGCCTCTGTAAAGTTGAAAAATGCCATGCTTGTTAAAGCATTACTAACAGCTCATGATATATTATTTGAAGAACTGCAAAAGCTTAGCAAAGCAGTTGGTCAAGCTATAGATGTTTCACAGGTTCTGTCCAAACGGAACAGTATGAAGTTAATAAACTGTGTTCCGCAATTTGATCAGTTTACAACTGAAGTTGAAATTTCAGGTCAAGACAAGCCACAAAATGGTCCCGAGGTCCTTAGGCTTTATTCAAAAAACAATTGCTTCTTGCTTTTCCTTTTATGTCACTCTAGGATTTTATTAATTAAGTGGTCTCTTGTGCAGGGTGGAAATGGAGCTCTAGCTTCTGAGAATGCTGAAAAGCTTAGTTCTTTGTCAACGAGAGAGCTGTTGAACTGTTATCATTCAGTGGGAAATCAATTGTTGTATTTATGGAACATATTTCTGAAGTTCCACAGGTTTGCTTTTTAAAGGCTATGATTCAGAAGTCTGGGTTTATTTACTCACCTAATATGCAAGTATATATTTTGTTTCAGCTGCCCATTTGGTCAATTATGGAATGTTTTCTTCTAGGGGCAGATAAATGACACATTAGCTTCTGTTCCCCTTGTTCAGTCTTTTCTATATTTCGTTTCAGATGATATTTTTGCATACAAATCCACATTCAGTGTTTCACATGCTGGCATTCTTATAGCGTGAGAATGTTGCAGTTAACTGTGGCCAATATACTTAGCATTTTTCATTACCCATGCAAGAGAATAATGATAAAAAATTACCTTGTTTAATCAGCTATAACATTTCTTGTTTCTAGGGATAACAAAATAAAGATTCTAGAATTTTTGCATGAGACATGGGCTAAGGATCGAAAAGCTGAATGGTCAATATGGATGGTGTACTCTAAGGTTGAGATGCCTCATCATTATATAAACAGCCAGAGTGATGAGTCTCCCCATCGTGCAGCTAACAAAAGAATTTCCAGTATGTGGAAGCTACCTGATGAGGTAGGTACTTTACTGTTCCTTCATTTTCTATAAAGTAGCTTTGCAGAGGTACTTTGTAAAATTAATTTTAGAGCAAATAACTAATTGCATGATCTTCTTTTGCCTTAAACTATACAGCCTCCTGAGACTGCTGCTACACGTGCAGAACTTCGTCGAAGAAGCATAGCACAAATGAGGGTAGTTATCAGCTCATGAACCAGTAGCTCTTTTTTTCATTTGCACATGGCCTTTGAATGGATTCCATCTTTGCAGATTAACAACCGGTCAATTCAAGATATGCACATATTTGGAGATCCTTTACACATACCAATTGTGATTGTTGAACGTGTGATGAATGCACCACGCCGAACTATCAGTGATAATTCATACTTGAGAAATTTAGAACTCACTAGCATACAAACTGGGCTCAACTTGGACTCGGCAAACGATATATCTGCTCCACAAAGTAGTCCTCGTGTCTTGAAGATTGTTGTGTTTGTTCATGGGTTTCAGGTAAGTCTTATACCCATGCACTTTTTGGAATTAGTACTGTATTTTTTAGGGTTAAATATGTTTTTGGTCCCTTAACTTTCAGTGAATTTTGAAATTAGTCCATTTTGAAACTTTGGACCAATTTAGTCCTTCATCTTTCAGAATACGTGGATTTAGTCCTTTTAATCAAATTTTGTTAGGTTTATTTGATATTTCGTACGCATTTTAAGATTGTATTTGAGTTGTTTATACTGTTTGACACATTTTTGCTTTAATGTTAAGTCAAATACTATTGTGAAACGCGCTTGAAATGTCAAATAAATTTAACAAAATTTGATTAAAAGGACTAAATCCACGTATTTCAAAAGATGAAGGACTAAATTGGTTCAAAGTTTCAAAGTGGACTAATTCCAAAATTTACTGAAAGTTAAGGGACCAAAAACATATTTAACCCTATTTTTTATATATCTTAGTTTGTTGGATTGCCCACCTTATTTTATAGACATTGGGTCAAGCAAAAATGAACGGATAGTTGGCTGTCTTTCGAGAAAGCTGGCAAAGCAAAAAGCCTAACCTCATCATAAAGAGTTTTTTGGCATAATAGTAAAAGTGTTGTTGAGATTTGCCAAGAATGGATTGTATATTTCTATTTTTCCTCTTTCCAAATTTCCGTGTGAACTAGGTGTAGAGAGATATGGTATATATTCATGTGATAGAAATAGAAAAACTAAGAAAAATTTATACATATATCGTACCTAGCATTATAGAGGGAATGGCCCAAACCCAAATATAAAATATTTCTATAATATATCTAATACTCTACCTCAAGTTGGAGTATATAAATCATATGCACCAAACTTGTTACAAATATAATTATCAAAATTTTGAAATGAGAGGAAAGATGGAGAGAACTTATTATTATTTCATTGAATCAGAAAGAATACACAAGGTGAGCATATATAGGTTCAAGAGAGGTTACAATAGTTACACACTAATCATGGTAGAAAGTAGAAAAACCATATAAGTAACTAACATCCAGTTGAATAACTGAATGTTTACATTTATATCTCTAGTACCCCTCTCAAATTCAAGGTGTGGGCAGTTTTCTCATAAGAAGTTCAAAACGGTTAGAAGAAAGAGGCTTGGTGAGAATATCTGCCCACTTATCCAAACTAGGTGTTAAGATATCATTAGATATCTTATCTCTATCTTATTTTCAGTTTCTATTGTTATTATTCTTCATGTGTATTTTGGGCTTAACCTATACTTTATTTATTATAAATACAGTTCTTATGTGTATTTTCTACACAAAGGAGATTAATCCCATATCTAATTTCACTATATTTAATATTGTTCTGATACCAACTTGAAAAAGATTAAAGAATAAGAGAAAATTTTATTGAATCAAACTTTTGAAACAACATACAGATAACTCTAACCCTAAAGTAATGAATACAAAGAGATCTCTGCAATCGTCTAAAAGAACACATGTAATTAATTATAATATCCTATTGTAGCATATCTACTATATTTTCTTTTTATTCAATAGGGACTAAAACCAACTCTGCTAAATTTGAGAGACTAAAAATGGATTAATCCAAATTTCAAAGACTAAAAGCATAATTAAACCTATAAAATCTTTAAGTACGTTAATAACTCATGAAATAACCATCCTTTGTTCCTTGATATTTTATTTTGTAACCAAAAACTTTGCCAAATTTAGTGTTTAGGGACTAAAAAAAGGGTTTAATCCATATTTCAGTGACTAAAAACATAATATTGTAAATAGCATACATAACTTAAGAAATAACCTACCAACCAAAAGCCTTATGATTTGGTTCTTTATGCACTTCATGTCTCTTGATTTAATTCTCTTATTTTCTCTTCACCTGATCATGGTTTCGACTATTTCCATAGATATATGTGTAAATGTGACAGTACTCCGTGCTCCAAAATGAATCTTGGGTTCATGAAATATAGGAAACATGCTTATTTTCCACTACACATGAGGTCTAATACATTGGACTCTGAAAATTTGAAACGATACGTGAGTTGAACAAAAAACAAGGCATTAGTTACTTGTACCACCTAAGTTAACACAATTACATTGTCTATCGATGTCATAAATATTCAACAAAGTTTTACGTTGGTTGTAAAATTTAACAACCATGCTCTTTTATATCCAGACTTGGGAATGGTTGTGTAAAGAATTGCACGAAAGCATAACGTTCACAAATTTCTTGTGTGTGTATATTTTTCATTGTTCGAAGATGGTTGGATGCTTATTCTTCATGACTTAAAATATTTCAGGGGCATCATTTGGATCTACGGCTTATTCGAAACCAGTGGCTTCTGTTAGACCCCAAGATAGAATATCTTATGTCAGAGACTAATGAGGATAAAACTTCAGGAGACTTCAGAGAAATGGGTCGGCGGCTAGCTAAGGAAGTTGTTTCTTTTGTTAAAAAGAAAATGGATAAAGCCGCAAAATATGGGAGTTTAGGAGATATTAGACTAAGTTTTGTTGGACATTCTATTGGTAACCTCATTATAAGAACAGCACTAGCAGGTGGGTTATAACTTTAGAATTGATGGTTTTCATCTAATTTAAATTAGGAGCTAAATTTTGTCTTATGTTTGCAGAGAGCATGATGGAACCATTTCTAAGATATCTACATACATATGTTTCGGTATCTGGTCCACACTTAGGGTATCTTTACAGTTCAAACTCTTTGTTTAATTCTGGATTGTGGCTTTTGAAGAAACTAAAAGGTACACAGTGTATTCATCAACTAACCTTCACAGATGATCAAGATATTCAAAATACATTCCTCTATAAACTATGCAAGGTAAGAAGTGTTCTACAATGGTCAGAATCAATTAACAGAAGCATTAACTTAAAGTCTATTCTTTTGAATAACTTTATTTGACATGTGACATTTAGCTGTTACTGTGGGGTCGTAACATTTTCTAAATTTCACAATTTACTATCTCTTCACTAATTTTCTTAGTATTTTTGTCCCATTTTTCTATACCTCAGTTATTTAACTTGCCATTGCTATTAAGAAAATTCTACGTTTTGTGGTCTTTTCTTGCAATAAATAGAGATGTTTTATTGTTTTACGTTTTAGATCATGTTTTGTGGTTATTTTATATGTAGAACATTCATCCATTTTGTGGTTGTTTTACGTTTTAGATCCTATTTTTAAGGCTAAAAATTCTCGCATACTTTTTATTCATATTGATAACCTTTAAATACAAGAAAAACATACCTGAGAATTGATAACAATTCCACTCACTAATCAGAAAATAAATCAAAAATAAAATTACCCATAAATTTGTTGCCACCCATTAACACCCATGTTTTTTAGATTTAAAACTCAACAATAGGAATAATGCTCCAATAAACTCTAATAATAAATACTTTTGGATTTTCAAAACTCCTTGTATTAGTACTATTGACTCCAAGTATCTCTGTCAAGTTCTCGAAACACCCTTTTGGAAGCACCTTTCTAAAGATGTCTGCCAATTGATCTTCAATCTTGCAATACTCTAACAGAACTTCATGCTCTTTCTAACTTTTCTAAGAAAATATAGCTTGATATTGAATTGTTTATTCTTGCCATGAAAAATTGAATTCTTAGAAATTCCAATTGCTGGTTGATTATCTACGAACACTTTAGTTGAGCCTGTCTGAAGCACATGTTGATGAGCCCGAATTTTCTTCAACCACAAGGCTTTTATTAACTTGCAATAGCAGCTGTAGATTTCGTTTCTGCAGTATAAAACTACAATATCTTGCTTCTTGGAAGCCCAAGAAAACACTCTAGAACCAAATATAAAGCAATAACCGGAAGTGTTTTTAATATCATCCAATGAACATCCCTAATCAATGTCAAACAAATCATAGAAATTGAATTCTTGATTATAATTTGTAGGAATAAAGCATACAAAGTCATAGGGTGAAATCCTTTTGTGTCTCAAGCACAGCGAAGAAACATGTTATATATATATATATATATATATATATATATATATATATACATATATATACATAGAAGTCATAGATTTATTCTATGATTTTGCATTAGATCTTGCCACTACATTGTGTTTCTTGCTTTTTTAGGAACCTATAAAGACAATATATTTTGGAAGTGGATCTCCTATTAGTGGGAGGGCCTGAGTATCCTACAACTTAAGTGACTATTGTGTCCATATAACAAACCAAGTCTCCTTTAATGTACTATAGAATGTGAATGATTGCATTCCAATGTCATGCACATGGAAAATTAAGAAATTGATTTATCACACCGACCGCAAAGGAGAGGTAAGGATGGGTGACCATAATGTTGCTTATTTTCCTAGCCAATCTTATCTCTTGGTATCTGGAAGTTTGCCCCCTAACTTGGTGGAAGTTTACTATTGTGATCTCTTGAAAACAGAAGGGAATAATTATTTATTCCTTATTGATGATTATTAGGTCAGCTGACCTATTTAAACGTATACATATGTAATGGAGCATATTCTTAGAAAGAATAAATCCCTATAACTACGGGATTTTATTCTTATTACAGTCTTCCTAAAATTAAAACAAAATCTCAACTAATTAAGACACAATAGATAAAACATCTGCAATTAATGTTGGCTATCGTAACAGCTTGCTCCTTGACACTCCTCCTCAAGCTGGTGAATAAATATTTTTCATTCCCAACTTGGATACAATTCCTTCAAACGTGATACTGTGTAGACCTTTAGTAAGGATATCTGCAAGTTGATCTTGTGTAGATACAAAAGGAGTACAAATCAACCCACTTTCAAATTTTTCTAATAAAGTGCCTATCCACTTCAATATGTTTAGTCCTATCATGTTGTACTGGATTATGAGCTATACTAATGGTAGATTTATTGTCACAATATAATTTCATAGGTTTCTCCCATCTTATCTTCAGATCATCTAGTATAATCTTTAACCATAGAAGTTCACATATTCCTTGAGCCATGGCTCTAAATTCTGCTTCGGCACTTGATCTTGCCACGACATTCTGCTTCTTACTTCTCCAAGTCACCAAATTTCCACTAAGAAATGTGCAATATCCAGTGGTCAATCTTTGGTTCACAATTGACCCAACATTGTCTGCATCAGTGTATGATTCAATACTTAGGCTTTGGTTTTTTCTGAGCAAAATCCCTTTGCCTGGAGTACCTTTTAGATACTGAATAATTATGAAGACAACATGTAAATGTGCCTCTTTTGGTTGGTGCATAAATTGACTTACTAGGCTGACAGCAAAAGCAATGTTTGGCCTGGTATGGGATAAGTAGATGAGCCTGCCTACAAGTCTTTGATACATCCCTTTATCCATAGCCACATCCTCCTCCATACTTCCTAATTTCATATTCGGATCAATTGGAGTGCTTGCTAGTTTACACGCTGTTCTGCCAGTTTCCTTAAGCAAATTCGTAACATATTTTTGTTGAGAAATGAAGATTCCTTTCTTAGAGTAGGCTACTTCAATTCCCAAAAAATACTTGAGTTTCCCTATATCTTTATTTCAAATTCTGCTGCAAGACATTCACTCAGCTTTTGCTGCTCTCTCTTGTCATCTCCGGTTACAATAATATCATCTACATAAACCAGCAAAATAGTTACTTCCCCTGAAACTGAGTGTTTGAAAAAAAGAGTATGGTCTCCCTGACTCTGTTTATAACCAAACTTGTCATCATATTAGAAAATCTACCGAACCATGCTCTAAGAAATCCATATAAGGCCTTTTCTAGCTTGTATACAGTTCTTGAGACTGCCATTTCAACATAACCTAGGGGTAACTCCATGTAAATTTCCTCTTCAAGATCTCCGTGTAGGAATGCATTCTTTACATCAAATTGTAGTAAGTCCCAACCATTACTCACTGCTAATGATAATATGACTCTAACCGTATTCATTTTTACGTCTGTGTAAATCCTTTAGCCACTAACCTTGCCTTGTATTGTTCAACTGTTCCATCTGCTTTATACTTCACAGTAAATACCCATTTGCACCACCTTTTTCCCTCTAGGTAAGATAACAAGCTTCCAGGTCTTATTTTTGTTCAGTGCTTCCATTTCAACATCCATGGCTTATTTCCATTTTCTATTAGATAATGCTTCAGATGCAGAAGATGGTGTGGATATGTTATTCAGATTTGTAAGGAAAGTTGTATGGGTAGGAGAGAACTGTGTGAAGGATAGAAAATTTGATAAAGGATAAATAGGTTTTTTAGTGCATGTTCTAGTTTCCTTTCTAAGAGCAATAGGTAGGTCAAGCTCATTGGGTAGGCTAAGGTTTTCTTGCTGTACTTCTGAGGTTTCCAAAATTCCAGCATCACATTCATTAAACAAATTTACAGGACTAGTAGATGTTATCTCAAATAGTGGTACCAGATTGGATTCTTGAACATGACTAGAAGCTGGAATGACCCTCGTTTTTCTCCTTGAATATACCAAAATTTTCCCAATATTTCTACCATTAGTAATCTCAGTTTCAGATTGGCTTTTAATTTGTAAAGGTTCAATCTCAGGTTGAGTTTTGGTGATAGTAGTTTCGGTCTCTAGTTGTATTTCAATTTCAGGTTGGGTTGGACTATTTTCAGGTATGTCCACATTCATGACACCAACATTAATTTAAGGTCTTGAGAATATTAGAAGCTTATCTTCCCTTAATGGTTCATCTTCCTTTGTTATACTATGCCCCTGAAGATGAGATTCCTTAAAATAACTTTCCTGTTCATGAAAGGTAACATCTCTAGACACATAAATTTTTCTAGATATAGGGTGGTAACATCTATATCCCTTTTGTGTATTTGAGTAACCTACAAAAACACACTTGACAGCTCTAGGATCAAGTCTTCCCCTTTCATTATTGTGAACATGGACAAATGCTATACACCCAAATATTCTAGGTTGAAGTTTGTTTGAGGACTCTATCTGGGGATAGAATGAGGACAGGACCTGCATAGGACTTTGTAAATTTAGAAGTTTTGAGGGTAAACGATTGATTAGGTATGTGGCAGTGAGAATAGCTTCCCTCAAAAAATTTTCGGGACATGATTTTGAAGAAAAAGGGCTCTAGTATGATTTAGAAGATGCCCATTTTTTCTCTCAGCCACCCCATTTTGTTGAGGTGTGTGAACGCACGAAGACTCATGAATAATACTTTCTTTTTGACAAAAAGAATTTAGAGTAATGTTAAAATAGTCCTTGGCGTTATCATATCTGATTTTCTTAATGGTGACACCAAATTGAGTTTTGATCATTGAGACAAAATTTATACACATGGAACTGACTTCAGATTTGTGTTCTAATAAAAAAATCCAAGTAACTCTAGTACAATCATCAATAAAGGTTAAAAACCATTTAGCACCCGAAAAAGTTGGAATATTCGCAGGACCCCAGACATCAGTATGAACAAGAGAAAAAGGTTGATCACTCAATTTATTATTAATAGGAAAAGGGAGATGTCTATGTTTGGCTAACTCGCAAACTTCACAACACATACTCCCTATATCTATGTTTTTAAATAAAGAGGGAAAGATAGTTTTTACAATTTGAAATGAAGGATGCCCCATCCGATAGTGGTGAAGATGAATTTTTTCTTTATCGATCATGGCAAATTCTGTAACAAGAGAGTGACTTTTGTAGACAAATTGGGATTTTCTATGTAATAGAGACCATTCCATTCTTTAGCACGTCCAGTCGTCCACCCCGAGTTCCTGTCCTGTAAAATACACATATTGTTGTCAAATATAGCAGTACAGGAGAGATCCTTTGTAAGTTTTTGAATAGAAATGAGGTTAGTGGATAATTTAGGAACATGAAGGACATTTTTTAATGTGAGGGATGGGTTATGTGGATCTCTCCCTGTCCAACTACAGTTATAAGCGTTCCATCAGTTGTAGAAATTTTTTATTGCCAGGACAAGGTGAGTAGGTGGAAAAATATAGAGGTAGAGGTGTCATATGGTCTGTGGCTCCTGAATCTAATATTCACGAGTGTGAAAAGTTTGTATCCGAAACATTAAAGCCAAGAGAATATGGAATCTTACCAGAATGTATCAAGGTACACATGCATGCAGACTTGTCCATCTTACTTAGAACTGATCTTACTCTTTCTATCTCTTCACGATTCAGTTGCCCCATCTCTTCATTCTGCCCGGTTACAAAATTTACTTGTCCTTGGCCTCCCCTCTTTTGGTTATAAAATTTTTGGCTGCCCCATTCTCGCTTTGGTGGTTTCCCATGTAGTTTCCAACACTTCTCCTTTGTGTGACGTGGTTTCTTGCAATAAGTACACCACACTTCTTCTTGTTTCTTTTCCCCCGCTAGAAAATTGTTCTTCTTTTGGTTAACCACCATTGCTGCTCCCTCTTCTACCTTCATTGCGGTACTCTCAGCAGTAGGAATTTCCAACATTAGATTTCTTCTACTTTCCTCACTTCAGATAATGGCTATGACTTCATTCAGACTTGTAACTCTTTCTTTGCCTAGAATTTGAATCCGAACTTAATCATATTCAGGATTTAGGCCAACTAGGAAATCATATACACGGTCTTGCTCAATATACTCATTGAGTAGAACTGAATCCTCTGAACACTTTGCTTTTATCACACGATAATGATCCAATTCCATCTACAGGGACTTGAGCTGATTAGCATATTCTGTGACAGATTTATTCCCTTTGTTAGCTCCCACAGTTTTTACCTTCACTTCATATATTTGGGCAACATCCTTAGCCTTTGAGTAGGTTTGTTCGACTACCTCCCAAATCTCTTTGGGTGAGTTTAGAAACATACACATGTCACTAATCTCAGGTATCATAGAATTCCAAAGCCACGCCATAATCATTGAATCTTCTTCTTCCCATGATCTGAATCTGGTTTTTGTTTCACTAGGAGGATTTTCTGTAAGATGACTACCCTTGCCTTTGCCTTTTAATATGGTTCATGTAAGATGACTACCCTTGCCTTTGCCTTTGAATCTGTATGCAGAGTGAATATTTTGCAATTCTCCATTATTAGGGACGAATTTGTCACCTGAATCAGGGACAAAATTCACCGCCTCATCCATAAAAGCAAGAATAATGGAATGGAAAAGATAAAGTGCAGCAATGAAGGCTGCAGAAGACAATTGCAGATGCAGTGATGAAGACTGCTTGAAGATGCAACAATGGGCTGCAATAATAAATAAAAACAACATTGAAGGCTGTAGTGAAAAAAACAAACATAGGCAGCGATGAAACAAAATGGATAAAGGCTGCGCAACAGTGGCAATTGCGATTTAGTGCTTTGGGTTACGGTCAGAGACTCCTAGGATCTGGAGCTATGATACCATCTTGAAAACATAAGGGAATAATTGTTTATTCCTTATTGATATTAGGTCAACTGGCCTATTTAAACATATACATATGTAACGGACCATATTCATAGAAAGAATAAATCCCTATAACTACAGGATTTTATTCTTATTACAATCTTCCTAATATTAAAACAATATCTCAACTAATTAAGACACAATAAATAAAAAATCTGCAATTAATGTTGGCTATCGTAACAACTTGCTCCTTGACATGATCCATAATTGTGTTAATGGATGTTAAAAAGTATATTTTAAGCTTAACTTAACCTTATAAAATCGGTTAATAAGGTGAGGTTTGCACCCATTTATATACCGTAAATTAGCCTTATCTCTAGTCGATGTGGGACTTTCAACATACACTCCTTTGTCGAGGCATATACATATGGAGCGTGGGACTAGACATTAGTGGGTGGTATGATGGCGGCCCGATAACAAGTGGAACAATAAACCTAGCAGACAACAAATTTCGCTAAGATAGGCTCTAACTCATGGCTCTGATACCATGTTAAGAAGTGGATTTTAAGTCTAACTCAACCTTACCAATCTCGCTTGTAAGTTAAGGTTTTCACCTTATATACTATAATTTAGTCTTATCTCTAGTTGATGTGAGACTTCCAACAAAGAGCTTGGAATTCATTAGCTCTATGTTCTCTAGAGTATCTGTGTACATTCTCTGAGATATTACAATTCCACTTTTGGATTGTGCTATCTCAATTCCCATGAAGTATATAAGTTTTTTGATGTCTTTTTCTAAAAGTGATGACGAAGGTGTTTTTCTTTTTGTAAAATGTAATGTTGATTGCTACCTATAAGAACAATTTGTCAACAAACACTGCAAACACTGCTAGATAGATACACTCAACTCCTAAATGACGAAAAAACACAATGATCAACCTCACTTCAACTCATACCAAACTATTGGACTAATACAGCGAAGTTGTCTTCGAAATCACTTCAAAATCAGGTAAATCTTTGACCATCTCATATATTTTTCATTTTGAGAAGCCCTTGATAGTGATAATGCCCAAGTATCTTGTGCCACAACTAAGCAACATTTTCTTTTATTGAAAAAACTATTTGCCCCTCCATATTAATGTTATTTTTATATCTCCCACCATCTTCATGTTTGGCCAGTAATACTTCCTCAACAAATCTTTCTTCTCTTATAGCCCTTTGTTGTTCTTGTGCTTGCAAAGAATTCAACAATTATGCCAAGGTGATGTTTGATAGGTCCTTGGTGTTTTCCAACATGGTTATGGTTGTCTTAAATCCTTCAAGTATAGTAACCAAAACTTTTTCAACAATGCGAGAGTCATTAAACACATTACCAAGCAATCTTATTCTATTTGCTATGCCTAAAAGCCTTTTAGAGTATTCTCTAAATTTGTTCACCTTTTGCAATGTTTTATTTGAGTCATTGCTCAATTGTTGAGTAGTGTAGAAACTTCATAATCTTCTTCTACTACTTTCCATAGATTTAAAACCTCCAAGTAGGCTTCTCTTCGAACATTCCAATATGATAATTTTCACCATTGAAGACCGGTAGTGCTATTGTTGATAGATTTGAATCTACTTCCATGCTTTTAGATTTTATTCTCACATGTCCCTTAAGAATAAAGCTGTAATACCCATTCTTAGTAATGGTCCTTCAAGAACTAAGTTGTATTGCAACAATTAAAACAAATCTTCAGATGGGAAGAACTATAACTATTTTGTTTTACAACACACAATTACAGTATTACAACACACAAAAACCAACTTCCCAAAAACTAAAAAACATAACTTCCCATTACCCAACTTCCTATGAGTCAGCATATAACTCCTCTAAACTGCTTCTTAACACTGAAATAATGCTTTTACAACAATAAAGCATGAATGAATGAAGGCTGTTACACTAGAACTGCATGGATGAAGGCTTCACCCTCTTGAAGATAAAATGGCAATGAAGGTCGTAAGTGGTAAGAATAGAGACCAGGGGCTCTAGGAAAAACCTAGAGCTTTGATAACACGTGAAAAAAAAAAAGTGTAGACAATAAGCATAATTATGGAGGTCTATTTGAAGGAAAAACGAAATCCTATTTAAAAGGAAATAAATCTCCCGAAACAAAAAATGAAACTAAATCTTCTGAAATAAACGAAATAAATCTCCAAACATAAGGACTTTAATTCTGGAGCAAATTTACCAAATAAATTCTTAATCCCAATCCCTTAGTTATAGGGATTTCTCGCAAACAAACCTATATTTATTATCCAATCAATCTATATTTATTGTACAGTAAATATGTAATATTTACACAATATTTCAACACATACTTTTTCTTCTAAGACCTGGATCATATATTGTGTGTAGTTTCATTAATCAGATGATGAAGTTCTGATATTTCTTCACATTTCTCTTCTTTTTCAGCGGAAGACCTTGAGTCATTTTAGAAATATAATCTTGCTATCTTCCCCTCAGGTTTTCCCTTGTCTCTGACTATTGAAATCATTTCCGGACACTCCTTTTATTATCATTTCTTAACAGTGAATACACTTGCACTTTAGGTATAATATGGGTATTTTAAATTGGAGTTGATAGATAGTATCTTTCGCATATATAAATGCATTCGAAGTTTGATAATTTTTTCTTAATAAATGTTACGTGTCTAGTATCATGGCGCATCTGAAATGAATCCAAATGCCAAATAAACAAGAATTCTGGATTTTTCCTTTTTTTTAGAATAAAAAGCTGGCAGATGAACTTTATATTCAAAAGTAGTAAGATTTTGTTGGAACTATTTTATCGTTCTGAATTTAGATCAAATGGAATACTAAGTGGTTGTTTGGTATCAGAAAATGCTTTTGCTTTCACTTTTGATAATAAAAATGTCATTTATTGTCACTTTTGCATTTTATTTTATTTTTGAAGAAAGTTTGTAAATAAGAAAATAAAATGGAAATAAGATAGCATTTTTACAATTAAAAGTGAAAACTATAAATAAATAAAAAATTATTCAAAGTAAGCAGACCTTAAATATGTAAGGAATCTGGTGTGCGATGAGGCACTATTTCTAAGTTAAGGAAATCCGCTTTGAATCTCTGCGTTTTTCTTTTCCCATCCCTGTGGCTTCTTATTATTGGTTTTACTTGGATTGATTTGATTTGGTGGTAAATAATTAATTTTTTCAGGATGGTTATGTGCCTTACCATTCTGCTAGAATTGAGTCATGCCAGGCTGCTTCACATGACAATTCAAAGAAGGGTAGAGTGTTCCTAGAGATGCTGAATGATTGTTTGGACCAAATTCGTGCCAATCCCTCTGAACGTCGAGTTTTCATTCGTTGTGATGTTAATTTTGATGCCACTTCCTACGGCAAGAATTTAAACTCTATGATTGGAAGGGCTGCTCATATTGAATTTCTGGAGTCTGACACTTTTGCAAGGTTCATAATGTGGTCATTTCCGGAATTATTTCGGTAGTGATTCCTATAAATCCTTGTTTGCATTCATGTTTTGTAGAGCATTCCCACTAAATATCATCAGAGACCAATTCTGGCCAGATTTCAGTCACAAGTTTACTCAGAATGATCTCCCTGGTATGTGTAAATTGGCTGGAGGATATAGACGTCTAAGCTGCTTCAAGATGTTTATTTGCCACACGTGTACACATAGCTTTAGGAACAATTCTTAGTATAGTGATGTAATTATTTTAGTTGGGTAGATGACTCTTAATGCCATGTAATGTTATATACTAAATTTTTATCTTACTCATTGGAACGCAATTACAAAATCAGTTCTGTGAATTTGGTTTTCTTTTTCTGTTATATTGCTTTAAGTTGTTCAATCTACGCTCCTTTACATTTGAAACGGGAGTTCATATTGTATAAAAACACTGAACTATATATATCCTTTCGTTTGTGACAGCGGGTGTGAATCACACTTCAATTTTAAATTAGGAGAAATTTGGACCAAACTTTTGCCCTGTTGAGTAGGAGGCTCCTTCTTCCTGCACCCCAATAGCCCTATCAAAATGACCTAAGTACCATTAATTAAAAAATATTGAAAATCCTAACCTTACCCCGCATCACATAAGCGACGCACCTCCACACATATGCACCTCCATTATCGAAATGGTGGACTTCCATTGTCGCACCTCCATTTGTTGGAAGGCTCTGAGGAGGAAAGCATCGTGGATGTTAGATATTGTTTAGATATTGTTTAATATTGATAAGATATTGTTAGATATTGTTAATCACAATATCAAACAATATATTCTATTTACTCTATTTATTTTCAGTTACTCTTTTTAGTTGTACTTCTCTCTATTATAAATAGATTACTTTACGTGTGATTTATACACAAGGGAGATTATTCTCAAACCTTATTTACTCTATATTCAATATGGTATCTAGAGCTTAAGGTGTTTGTTTGAAATTTTTTTGCCTCTGCCTATTGTCACCGTCAAACCTGCCACTGTTCGACGTCGTCAGCATCGTCGTCGCTATCGTCCGTCGTTGTCAACTTCGCCAAAGATCCAATTTCAACTGGCGACCACATGGTCGTGATCGCCTCTACTAGGCGACTTCAATGTCGTTGGCTTCACGGTCATCGGAGTTGTCACGCGCTCCCACGTGCCGTCGCACCATTTTAGTCGTCGTCCGCTTCCGTTGTGCGTGGTAGTGTCTGCATCATTGTTTCCAATGTCGATCACCACCGCTGCACTCGCCTCATCCTCAACTTTTCTAGATCTGGGCTTCGTGTTTCCATTAGACCACTTTCATTTTTTTTTGGGTTTGTTCCTCCCTTCATGACTTCTTCTACTACTTCCAATGACTTCTTCTGCTTCTTCTACTACTTCCAATTTTGCTAGTGCTGCATCTAATCCTTCCATCTACACTAACTATGTTAATGTGCACTTATCCATTGACAAGTTAATTGGCCCTAATTATGCCACATGGTCATCAAACATCAGATTATGGCTTAAGAGTTAAAGGTATATTGATCATCTTGCCCCGCACGCACCTCCTCTCACTCCTGTTGAGGAAGACCGTTGGGACACAATAGATGCTCAATTATGTGTGGTTCTCAATGGTACTCTTGATCCTTTCTTAAAGCAGATTTTTCGTTCCTATGAAACGTGTGCTCAAATCTAGTAGCATGCCAAGTTATTATACACCAATGATACTCAACGTCTCTATGGTGTCTGTTCTTAATTTGTAGGTCTTATTGCCTCTAAACATCAAGACTCTATGACTGATTATATGGGAAAAATTCATGCTCTTTTTCATGAGTTCAATGAGTTATTGGCTCTTTCTCCTGACCCTGCCACAGAGACCGCAACGATCAAACTTCTTCATGCTAAAGGCATTACACAGTTCTTCTTCATGATCAGATTTTGGGTTCTCTAGTTGTTCCCACCTTGACTTCGACCTATTCTACTCTTTTTGCGTGTACCAAAAAAACCCAATACTAATACACCTACTTCTGTTGATGATTTGTCTATGTTGGCATCTCACCGTGATGATCAGAATTGCCCTCGCAAACAGGGAAAAAGGCGTCCTAAGTGTGCAAATTGTGGCAAGCTAGGTCACAAGATTGACAAGTGTTATGCATTACATGAGTGTGAACATTGTGGCAAGCCAGGTCACAAGATTGACAAGTGTTATGCATTACACGATCGTCCTCCTCGATCTGTTGCAGTTGTTCAGGCCGATCTTTCCTGACCTTCATATGCTGGGAATCCTCCTTCTTTTGTTTCGTCTGATGCACCTACTATGTTCAACAAATTTCTTAAGTGGTATAAGGATCAATAATCTTCTAGTTCCATTGTGTTTGTCGTACACATAGGTACATATTTTGCTGGTCTGACCCAATCTTCTTCTCCTGGTCCTTGGGTTTTTGATTCAGTAGCCACTGATCATATTACCGGTAACAATTCTTTGTTCTCTTCTTTATCCTCCTAATCCTTTACCTTCTGTTACACTGGCCCATGGTTCTAGAGTATCATCTCATGGTGTTGGCACTGTTAAACTCTTTCCTTGTTTAATCGTTGATAATGTTCTTTATGTCCCTAGGTCTCCTTTTAACCTGTTGTCCATCAGTCGTCTAACTCGTTCTCTTGATTGTGTTGTTTCTTTTACCAATAATTTTGTGTGTTTACGGGACCAGAGTTCAAAACAGGTTATTCGCACAGGATGTGAGTCTCATAGTCTTTATCATCTCTGTCCCTCAAAACATGTTGGTGCAGTTATGAAGTCTCCATCTCTTCGTCATGCTCAGTTAGGTCATCCAAGCCTTGCCAAGTTACATCAGCTTGTCCCTGCCTTATCCAAGTTGTCTCATTTGGTGTGTGAGTCGTGTCAATTAGGCAAGCATAGTCGTACTTCCTTTCCTCGTAGTGTCACACGTGGTGCTTTGTCCCCTTTTGTTGTGGTTCACTCTAACATTTGGGGACCTTTCATTGATGATTATTCCATATTTACTTGGTTATTTTTAATGAAAAATCGTTCAGAATTATTTCGTATCTTTGAATATTTTTTAAGGAAATTAAGACTCAATTTGGTGTTTTCATTAGAGTTTTGTGCAGTGATAATGGTTGGGAATATCTTTCTCTTTCGTTTAAACATTTTATGGCTTTTCACGGTATTTTGCATCAAACTTCTTGTACTTATACACCTCAACAAAACGGTATAGTTGAACGTAAAAATAAACATCTTGTTGAAACAACTCGCATTCTTTTAATTCATGGAGAAGTTCCTGAACATTTTTGGGGTGATACTATTCTTACTGCAGGTTATCTCATTAATCACATGCTTTCTTCGGTTTTAGATAATAACATACCTCATTCCATTTTATTCCTTCATGAACCTCTTCATTCCTTAACTCTAAGAGTTTTCGGGTCTTCATGTTTTGTTCATAATTTCAGTCCTGGTCTTGATAAGCTTTCTTAGGGTTTACAAGATCACAAAAAGGATACAAATGTTTTTCTCCTTCTCTTAACCATTATTTGGTGTAACATATATTTCTGTCATCTACAAAATTGAATTAAGTAATGATTTAAATAAAAAAAAGGAATGAGACATGCATTCTATAAAAATAAAAATAAAAAATCTAAAATATAAGAAAAAAACTTACATGAAGACTGGGAACATCTTAAACATGCTTTGATTATAGAATGATGGTTTTTCTTGAATGAGATCGTCTTTTGTTGATTTTCGAATGGAAACGATTCCTTTTGGACATTTTTCTTTTTGAAGTTCAAAGACGAGTTCATTCAATGAATTTTTCATACTTGTCCTTTCAAAAGAGTTTTGAAAGGTAGTTTTTTTTTTTTGTAAATAAATAAAAGAGTATTATTAAAAAATTGATTAAAAGTTAACCCCAACTGAAGATATTAAGAGGATAGCACCTGTAATTTGTGATCTTTTAATAAAGGACGATCAAGTTGTTTGTAAATATTAACACAATTAACCACATATCCAAATTCTGTCTATAAAATCCAAAATACAAGTAAAAAAAATTAGTCTTACCTAAAGCATACAAAAAAAAAATAATCGTACCTAAAGTATAATACGAAATAGAAGAAAAATATGTACTTGAAAAGAGGGCTTGTTAATGACTTGTAATTGTGTTTCTATCTCCAAATCATCTATGTGAATAGCATGAAATCTATAACAATCATAGCTATATAACAACCGCAATACAAAGAATAATATCTTCATCATGTCAACCATACTTCCAAGTTTCATTTTCATGCCTACTTTGCATACATCATCATGAGTTTTAGAACTAGAAAAGACATTCATTATGTTAAAGAAAAGAAAAAAGAAGAAAACAATAGAGAGGAAATAAATAATTAAAGGTGTAAAAGCACAAGCCAATTTTGAAGATTTTATAATGTTTATTCATGAATGGATACAAATGCTATGTTGATTCATTTTCAACTTTAGAGAGCTGTATATTCCTATCATCAATCGCCACACATGCCACCGGGTCCTCCAAATAGGAGAATACTTCCGAAATCTCCTCCTTTTTCTCCGTAGTGTTGAAACAATCGAATTTGTCGACAAATGCATCTATCATGTGTTTGTTAGGTGCTACATCTTTTCTATCTTCATTTTGAAAGGAGATAAACTTAAAGTAAGCAGCATGAAGAAAGTTTCCATCTGGAAAAATTCCAGATCCCATTTGAGGACTGGGAAGACCAGGAGGAGTAACTGTTCTCCCACCCCATCCCACTCGATCTGCTGAGGCCATGTTTGAGAATAATTCTGCTGGATAATATCCAATATCATGTCCAACAACACTCAACCACCAATTTTTAGTATATCGATCCTGAAAATGTATATAGTTATTGACAATATTACATTATTCTTAACATTTCATAGTGAAATTTTTATATAGTTGATTGTGAAATTGTATAGGAATCAACATCACCATAGTAATAGAAATTGTAATATCTGCCATTTGCCCTCCGTAGACAGATATCTTGTGCAACTGTGAACCAATGAAATTATCCTGACTAATTTGGACAAAACCTGAACACTGAAGATTATAACATCCTGTCTGCTTGAAATTATCCGACTACAACATTATATAATTTTATAAGGTTAGTAAGAATCTTTTACAAAAAAAAAAAGAGAAAGTGAAGATTAAAAACAATTAAATAAGTCTCTTCTTACTGTCCATGCTGAGAAGACGTAAGTTCCAGTACTACCATTGTGAAATTGTGGAGCCACCTTTAACACAAATTAAATGATAAGTATCAATTAAAACTCAATAAATGTAAAAGGGTGTTATTTTTTTAACAAAAGGAATAATGAGTTAAATATATTTTTATTCTCAAAACTATTATTAAAATTTTATGTAGGGATGAAATACTTTATAATTTAGTTTAGGAACGAAACACAATTTTTTATAATAATTTGATAACAAAAAAACATATTTAACCTAAAAATAATATATGAATTAAAACTTACATGCCACCCAAAAGCGATTTTGTTAGTGCCTCCGTTCTGAACCCAGATATGAGAAATGCTTTCTTGATTTAGGTTCTTTTTATTGACTCTTGGATTATAAACACTATTTGTTCCCTTAACTTTATAAAAAGGACTAAAAGTTTCAGTAACATATATTTCTGCCATCTACAAAGTTGAATTAAATAAAATAAGAATGAGACATGAATTCAATATAAATAAAATTACAAAATCTGAAATTTAAGAAAAAAACTTACATGAACACCGGGAACATCTTGAACCATGCTTTGATTATAGAATGATGATTTTTCTTGAATGAGATCATCTTTTTTTGTTCTTCGAATGGGAACTGTTCCCTTTGGACATTTTTCTTTTGGAAGTCCAAATATGAATTCACGGGATGAATTATTTATACTTGTCTTTTCAAATGAGTTTCGAAAGCTAGGTTTTCTCTATAAATAAATGAAACAAGTATTATAAAAAAATTTGACTAAAAGTTAATTCATTTAAAGATATTAAGAAAAGAGAATGTACCTGTAATTTATGGTCTTTTAATAGAGGATGATCAAATGCTAATTGTTTATAAATATCAACACAATCAACAATATACCTAAATTCTGTCTATAAAATTTAAAATACAAAATATACAAAAAAAAAATTAATCGTAACTAAAGTATATAAAAAAAATAATCATAACTAGAGTAAAATAGAATGAAATAGAAGAAGAATATATACTTGAATACTCTTGAGAGAGGGTTTGTTAATAACTTGTAATTGTCTTTCTAACTCAAAATCATCTATCTGAATCGCATGAACTCTATAACTATCATGGCTATTTACCAATCACAATACAAAGAACAAGATCATTGCTTCTCTGCAGGATCGTTCTATTTATCAAATAAAATGAGTGCCTATTGGATCACATATAATTGCCTCTTTATAGTCATTAACAATTAAGAAAGAATTACAAAAATATCAATTATAAATGATTATTATATTTATTGGTAAAAATATTTATTTTTAGTAAGAAGGATGAATTATAATTAATTATTACGTTTAAATGAGTTATGTTATTTGAAAAATAGCATACTGAATTACAATAGTTAATTGTTGTATATTGACAGTCATTGTAGAGGAATGGATTGCATTTATTGTGTTTTAAATAACTTATTGATCACAATTTAGATTTTGTTTTGAAATTTGTTGTTGTCTAATTTGGGATCATGGATGAATCATAATTAACTAATATGTTCAGTATTACATTCATTAATATTTATTATAGAGAAATTGTAATTAAATAATTATATTAATTATAATTTTATAGACATTTATTAAATTTTTGTCTTGATTAATATTTATCAGGATTTAAATTTTGCAAGTAAATAGGAGCAACAATTTTAACTTTTAGAAAGATATTTATGTTATACTTAAAAAGATGAGAAAGGGGTTTATAAGATAAAATTTGAATTCTTATAATTCGAATTTTAAAGAGTTACGAGAAAATGAAAAATCCTTTTTTTAAATGAATTCGTGGAATAAGTGCATTTTATAAAATGAATTTTGTAAGACTATCAAAATTTTACATTAATTCTTAGTAAGTAATATTTTATTTTAGAACAATACCAATGTATTTAAAATAATATAAAAAATGCATGTAAATTGTTAATAAGTAATATTTATTTACCACAATTTTATACCTGTATATTTAAAAATATCTATATTCTTTTTTATATTAATAATCTATAATAATATATAAAGGAAATTCTTTTTTTTTGTCTATTTTTCATTTTCTAATTTTATCCTTAATTATTATTTTAAAAATTATTTATTTTATAATTATTTTTTTAACCGTTTTTTTAAATCTTTTTATTTTGACTGTTATTCTAAAAACATGTTTTTAACATTTATTTTATTTAACAATTATTTTAAAATTTATTATATATGTTTTAAAAATAAATATTATTGATCTTATAAAAATTAAAAAATGTGGATACACTCTGTCACCTATTTAATTAATAAGCGCAATTAAAAGAAACGTCACACACAAATAGTACAACACAGTTCTGTGGTCTTAAACACGATCTCTACAAAATTAGGCACACCACGATGCCAACAGTAAACCAATTGAAAAGTCTAACAGGTAAAGGTAGAGTATTAAAGAGTAAAACAATACATGGGCCATAGCCCTAACAAAAGCCCAACAAAACGCGATGTCCAGCACAAACGGACTATGCAGCGGAATCATCTCTTCCTGGTTGATCTCGAGTGCTTCTCACATCTGCTCACATCAACAAGTTGATGATCATCGCAAAAGTAGAAGGACAACATACAAGACAATCAAACAAGCAAACAGGGTAAGCTAGAGCCATAAAGATTTCATCAAGCAATCAGATATACGTTCACAGTTCCACATACATACATCACCCAAACATGTTATGACCTTCCAAATCAATACACTACGACTCGACTCGACTCATCTGGATACATATAACCTGGTCGGATTCGGCGGATGCTTGCACTTGTGGTGGATACCTCTGCTCACCCCCGAGCTATGTGTTACAAGTGTTACAATGAATCAATTTCCCTCACACACAAGGTTAGCCCTTAATGAGTTTCAGGCCTCCTACTACTCTCACCACAGGAGTCAGTCCGCTCTAAGTGAGACTAATTGACTCCTTAGAGTGTCAGGATGCAATCCTTACCTTGAATCCTTACCAAGTTATATAGATGGGGCA
>Ga0209589_1001970_pt1 | contig 34919 bp, 20 predicted proteins | sample CowpeawhiteBW_FD_187525 | JGI IMG/M metagenome (GOLD analysis project Ga0209589, IMG submission 187525) | Root nodule microbial communities of legume samples collected from California USA - Cow pea white BW (SPAdes) (version 2) | ecosystem: Host-associated > Plants > Roots > Nodule | place: USA...
TTTTTTCCTTTTTACTATAAGAATCATCAAATTTTTTGAATAATATATATTACAAATCTAAAAAAAAAAATTGTTTTCTTTCTTTCAAAATTTATCCTCGAGCATATTCCTATAGCGTATACCTTATAAAAGTCACACATCCAACAGTAAACTTTTAAAATAATTCACACGTGCCAATAGAATGAAGAAAAAAAAATTCAAGAAATTCAATTGTATTAAATTAAATACACATGAATCTCTTAAGGAATCATGCAATAGTTTTTTTTAGAAAACAAGAAGAAAAGTTGAAATTATTTATACATATATTTATCCAAAAAAGACAAGACTTATCTACTACGACTGTTCCTTTTATGTATATTAACAAGCCAGCTAAAAAGAAAAGGTCCCAAATATTACATATTTTGAACTTAAAGAGAAAAACAAAAAGAAAAAGTTCAACTCAATCAACCTGATTTGATAATTCTAAAATGACAAAATAGCAAACAAAATTAATAACATAGAAAAGTCAGTTGAAAGGACCATAACTCGTAGACATATCTTTAAGACTTAGGGTTTTACAAGAAATAAATAATGAAAACAAAAAATATACGAAATATAATTAAACATTAAACAAAAACAAACATGAAAAAATGGGAGTAAGTCGAACGAAGAAAAACTTGTATAAATATTTATGAATTAGGGTTTACTAATGATCTAAGCACATGATTAAAAAATCATAGGAAATATAACTAAATAAGATAATAAAAGAAGAAGAAGTAAATAATAATAAAATAGCTTGTGCTAATTTGCTTCAACATATTAAAGATTAAAAATAAGAAAAAAGTATACTATGACTCTATTTTTTACTCTTATCATTTATTTAGTGTAGGTCATTAATTCTTTCAAAAATAAAGATAATGATACATTAATTAGTGATCTATATTAAACCACGTTAAATAGTAAATGATGAAAGTAAAAAAATAGAAATCATAATATCGTTGTCCTAAGAATAATGATTCTTATGCTTCACCAAATACATCTAGCATCACCAGAAAACATCATTAACAATTGTTCTAAATACTCTTCTCCCAAGTCTTCCAACACAACCACATTCTCTACCCTAACAACACCATCACTCTCTTGAGTCTCTTTCTTCTTCTTCTTTGCAGCCATTTTGCGTCCCAAGGAATGTCTTCTCTTCAAGGCCACAACGGGAGAGCAACCTTCAAGTTGAGAGAGTGAGCAATCCATGTCTCTCAACGACTCCCTCACCTTCTCCACAGGGAAGTTGAGTATCGCGGCAGAGCCCCGCATGGCAAAGGCGGCTTGGTCATACGCCAACGCTGCGGCTTCGACGTTGTCGAATGTTCCAAGCCATACTCTTATGCCATGTCGGGTGGAATCTCTTATCTCTGCCGCGAACTTTCCCCATGGTCGTCTCCGCACACCTCGGAAACTCTTACTATTAGTATTACTGTTATTACTACCTTTGTGGTGTTGTGAATTCACCTCTTCTTCTTTGATGATGAGTTTGCATGAGTTGTTTTTCTCTTGATATGATGTGATCATGCCATAGAGAAGCATCTCTTCTGGATCGTTTTCGTTGAAAGGGAGATGGTGATGAGGGGATCCCTCTGAGGATTCTGAAGAGTGTGATGAATAGAGAATGGAAGAAGAATCCATTGAAGATGGTGAAGAAGGGATACGAAGTAAACAGAGTTGCTCTGTTTTGGATTAGTTTTGGAACCCACGGCTTTTCGCTTATATAGGCAATGAAAATTTTTTAGTCAACACCTATACCTACTTCACACTTGAATAAAATAAAAAAATAAAACCCTTAAATCCACTTTAATTTTTTCTCCATACAAATTTGTAAATACAAAACATTGTTCCAGTCATTTTTAATTCTTGGTTTTTAAAAATTAAATAATTTTAATGGCTATAAATATGTCATATAAATTACCAACAATAGATATAGTTAAAGTGTTTATATGAAAGAAAAAAAGATTATTATTCTAGAATCAATTGGTGTTATGTTAAAGGTGATACCGTTGGCTATTCCCAAACCATGTTTCCAATTTTCTATTTTTATATTCTTCTTTTTGGAGGATAAACAGAGATTAAAAATTACAATAGAACTTCTCATTTATAATATTCATGTTTGGAATAAATTAATGAAACAAAGTGTGTTGAATGTTTTGGTGGGGAAAGGAAGTAACATGTTAATATAGAAATGTTAATTTACTATAGTTAATAGATACTAATGACAAAAATAATTATGTTAATATTTTTTATAATAAAATTTTACCTTTTTATTGATTAAAACTATATTTTATGATTTATTTCTATTGTTTTAAATTAAATTTGAATTTTTTAATTTTTATTTACATGTTAACCATTTAATTATACTTTTTCACTTCACTAACAAGTTCTTATAAGTAATTATTGTAATTTTGACATCTTAGCTATATTAATACTAAAAAACTCATCAATTATTTATTATATTAAATAAAAAATAAAAAATTGAATTCAAAACATAGAAAATTTATTCCTAATTCAAATAATAAAAATTACACCTCATGAACATATACAAAATATATTTATTATATAAAAAAATTTAAATAAATATATGAAAATAAAACATTATATTATTTATATTATTTTTTATTAATAAAAGATAAACTAATAAGTTTATCATCGTAATATTTTTTTTCATCGAAAAATATGATAAACTTTAACTTAAAGTATTACATAGTATTCTAATATTGGTTTTTTAATACATCTTTAAATATTTCTGATCAAACATCACTCTTTTCTATTATTTTTAATTAATTTAGTTAATTTAGTGGGGAAATAAATATTATAATATAGTTAAAATAAATAGTATAATATAATATCATATTTTTGTCTTTTAGTGGAGGCTACACAAATATTATTTTTATTCTCAAGTTGTTTTCCTTTGTTTTCTTAAAAGTAGTGGGGGCCTGTTTTAATTTAAAAAAAATAAAAAATGTAAGATACAGATGAAATAGTTCCAACTAAAAATGGTCCAATTTAATTTAGAGGTTACAACTTTTTTTATCTAATTAGACTTTTATTTTTTAAATGGTGGTGTCAGGTATATCTTGATAGCAAAATAAGTAACACTTCTTACTGAGTAAATAATTTTCGTGTGTACATATAGTTTTCTAGAATTACTCACTATTATTTTATAATAGTGGTCAAAAGTAAGAAAACGTTTATTTTTTTTATGTAAATTTAAATAACTTATCTATTATATTTATTTTAAAATTTTATTTCAATATATACATCACTATTACATTTTTTCTTCCTGTTATCATAACTATTTTTTTCATATTAATTAGATTAAAGATACAATTGAAACCTTTAATAAAATTAGCTAAAATTGTCGACTCATTTTATGACAGGAGTGCATCCCTGTATTTACGGCGGAACATTAGGTTGAAAATCATTGAACATACGTAACACACGTCAAGCTCACAAGGAAATTCATTTGATTTTTATTTTTAAATATGTTTGGATAATGTTTCAAAGTTTCATATTATTATAAAATATATTCCTGTAGTTTAAATTAAGTATATATTTTTAAGGGAAGCAAAATGTAGAGGAAAAAAGAAAAAGAAAATGCAAAACTTCATGATTTACTTTAAAATCATTCACCTTTTTAAAACAAAATAATTTAAAAAATATAGGCATTCTTGAGATAAAATTTATATTGAATAATAAGGTAGGTATGTAAAGTTTAACTTGAATATAAATAAGTTAAATATTATTTATAAAAAAAAACATGTTTTAATAAACTACTAGTTTAAAGGGTTAGACGTTGATGGTTAACGATATTTTTCATGTATTTGCAATTTATGTAGTAGTGTATGTGACATCAATTATTTCAATTATTTTGTGGTAAAGGTTATGTGAGCCGTATTATAATCAAATTGTGATATTTGAACTGTTATACTTTTAAATAAAAAGAGTTACACCTTGACTAATAGTTATAGTTTTTGATTTAGTAATAACTGTTTGATCATAACAATTGATATCAGAACTAAAATCATGATAATAAATGATAAATACATACGTAAAGAAGGAAAGAAAATAAAAACATGTACATATAAAAAAAAATGTTTCCAGGAAAAAGAAATTTACGTTAAGAAGGGTCAATTTTATGTTCTTTCACTATCATGTTTGTTGTTTTATTTGCAATGAATTGTTTGGTCGATTTAAAAGTTAGAAAGAAAAGTAGGATTAGTAGTGTTGATATTGTATTGGACAAAAATAGTTGAGAAAGCTCCAACGTAGTGCCATGGTGGTAGGCCCCTCAATGTCTTTTTAACGGAAGAATCATAAATTAAAAGGGTTCACATTCTTAATTAAAAAGAAAAGTCATCATAGACACAATTTTAATATATTTATTATAAAATTAATGCATTTATCATGTATATATAAGGGTTAACACTTTTATTTAATTATTTTTTAAAAGAAATATTGTAGATAATTCACATAAAAATTAAGTCATTCAGATACAAATTACTATTTCACTATTTATAAGTGATTCTCACTATTTATACTATGACAAAAAACAATTCTTGTAAAAATTTTTAATAAATTTTACGAAAAATCTGATGTAGTTTAAAAAAATTTTAGTAGTGTCTTTTTTGTTGTGTTAAGTTTTATTTCTCTACTTATTTATTTTCTTTTAATTTGTTAGAAATAAATGGAAATAATGTATGAAGATTTACAAGATTATAAATTTCAAAATCTCAGACTTCTTTCTTAAAAAGAAAATTGATATGCTGGTAAATTTATTAACGAGTGATCATAACAAAACTATTATAAGAATTAATGGTTCATTTGAGAGTGGTTATCACAACTTTATTTTTCCAACACTTATAATAGTTTTGTTATGATCACTTATTAGTAAATTTATCAGCATATCAATTTTCTTCTCAAGAAAGAAGTGTGAGATTTTGAAATTTATAATCTTGTATAATTAGTTTGAGTTGAATAAAACAGTGTTTGGGTTGCATGAAGAGTATAAAAGCATATTTGATGTGAAAAACAGCATGGATCTAAATTGATAAAGTTGGATTAAAAGCATATTTAAGAAAGGGTTGATTTCAAAGTTAAAAAGTATGTTGAAGCTAGATTTCACCACTTTGTCCCTCTCTTATATCGATGTAATTAAAATTTATAAAGATGCAATAAATCATGTTCTGGAAGTTCTCGTTAAATGTAACTCTAGGTCCATTCTTGACACCTAGAGTCTAGAGTCTAGAGTCTTGAATCATCAAACTTCAGAATGATTCTCGGTGAGTGCTTGAATGAATTACTTGCATTAAGATCATGACTCTATAACCAATTAAAGCCTTATTAAATCTATTCCTAGCATCTAAAAGCAAGAAGAGAATTAGTTGAACCACAACTTGGAACCAGTTCTCACTCAATCCAAAACCAGTAAAATAAGACAAGTGATCAGTTCATTCAACAACAAGTATAAACTAATTCACAAACATATAATGAAAGCATATTTTGATAAATGAAGTAGTACCAATACTAGAGAGTTTTAAAGAGTTACATCGTTACTTCAATACTACTAGATGAGAACATTACAACATATTACAGTGCTTGATGTTTTCTTTTGCAATGGATTTGGTAGTGTGGCTCAAGCCTCAACTATGCCGCTCAACTTCACTTGTGCCGGTTTTACTCAAAATTACTTGAAATTTATTCAACTTTTTTATTTTTCCACTTTGACATTATATTGATGTTGGGAGTGATTTATACAGAAATTCATTAAAATCAAAACAAAGTAAGTGTCAAATTCATCTCAAATTTATCGCATATTAAATACTTATCAACATTATTGAAGATTTGTAATTTTGTACTATAAGAGTTTGTAATTTTATTTAGAAGAAAATGTATGAATAAAAAAACTATATGTTAAGCAATAATGTTCTTAGAAAAAATTATATAGAAAAAATAGTATATGTTAAATAATATTATTTTTGTTACAATTTTTCTTGTTTTTTTATATTTTACTAATATATATGTTTCATGTAATAACATGCTACATATGATAAATGAACTTTGAAATACTGTTTTTTTTTTTAATAAATACACATGGATATATAATTACATGGTTCTTTGGTTTTTGAATTGTGTACTTCATTGGATAAATTTGTGACTGCCACAACCGTTGCATCATAAATGGTTGCCATTTACACATGCAATGATTCGACGAATGGGAATGTAATGAAATTATGTGGTTCACTGAACACTGACACAAAAGTGCAGTGTCATGATTATAGGAAATTATATGTAAAAGAAATTTTTTAGGTTTACAAATCCATTTGAACTTCTATAAACATTGCATCAACCCAGAATTTCATCTTCTTCTCAGATGTTATCAATGCTTGACTTCTTCACTGTGACTTCACTTCACTTTCAAAACTTGTCATAACCCTAATTCACGCTTCACTTTACTAAAACCTATGTCTAATCTTCTAGAATTATACCATTTAGTGTAAATGAGTTGACGCAAAGAATTAGGATATAGATGTGACAACTGAGATTTTAGCATTGCGAATAATCATTAATTTGATTCTTCAATGCATTCTTTTATTTAGTCGTTTTGATGAGAAAAAGAAAAACTCTAGATTATTTTTTCTATGTGTAAATATAGTTTGTGATGAAATAGTTTTTCATTTATAGTTAAATTGATTCTTAAAATCATAATTCTAATAATAAACATTCCTACAAAATTTAGTCGTAAACATAATTATAAGATTTCTTATATACATTTAAAACATTTTTTTTAATAACATTTCACACATTTAAGATTAAATAAAGGAATAAGTTTACATTTTTGTTAAGATTTTGGATATAAAAATATATTTAAAAAATATAAGAGATGTATTATATAAAATAACTTGTAATTTATTTATCAATGTATTATATACAGAGAATTAAAATGTAACCGGGAGTATTCTTAATTGTTTTAAACTTTTTTATAAAACTCTCTTATAATCTAATATCAGTAATTGATCTTTTAAGAAAGATCACCGATGTGATATAATACCAATAAAATATTAACTCAATTTACACATAAATTATTGGTTTAATTAGTTGAATAGTACCTACTTTGGTTTGGATGTGTCAATTTAGTACCTGTTTATAAAAAAATGTCAATTGCATTCTAATTTTTAAAGAAAATACTTCAATTAGGTCCCTTTCAGAACAAAATTAACAAAATTTAGTGATAAAAATCATAAATAACAAAACATGGGTTAACAATTATAAAAATGCAATATGTTATAACGTCATTTTTAATAAAAGGTATGAGTATAACATTTTCAATAATACTCACATTTTTTTAATTGGGACTTAATTAAGACATTTTTTCAAATATCAGAATAATTTTAAAAATTAATTTAAATAGAAGTATTAAGCAAATATTTTCCCAAGATAATGAGTTTCGAGTCAACTTAGTTGGTAAATATAGGGTATAATATAAGTCACAATACTATCTATTATTTGATTGTTTTACGTCAACTTTCTATTACTTGTTTTGTTCATTCAATTATAAAATGAGAAAATTGCTATCTCTACTTATCCTATGTTAAGCTCCCAATGATTTCTTTTTATTTTCTTTCTTCTTCTTTTTTTCATTAAAAGAAACACTTCCTCTTTCTGGATTTCCTATTCTATGATTTATCTAAGTTTATGGATTAAAGTTAAATAGCCTCGTTTAGTAAATTTTATCATTAAATAAATCGAGGGAAATTGTTGATGGAAGTGAATGTTAGTAAAACCTTCTTGGTATACATTTTTATGTTAGAAAAGTGAGAAACTAACAGAGAAAATAAGTATAAATATATAGATTAATTATCTTAGTATTGTAGTTTTTTCTTTTATTTTATATGCAATGATAATCGTTAATTGTTAGTATATTATAACTGAGAAAAACAACATTCTTTTTTTTCAAATCCTTCAAACTAATCTTATAACTTAAATATCAGTGAGAGAGTTAAATTCACAATTTCTTTTTCACCGTGTCTTCCAACTTTCTTATTAAGTCATCTTATAACTCCTAATTACAATATTGTAGTAAATATATATAAAATACTTTTTTCTACACAACAACTTAAAAACCTAAAAAAAAAAACGATTAATTCAATAAACAAGTATGACGATAACTGAAATATGAATACAAATAATCACATCGACAATTAAACAAATTTAAATGAGTGGATTTTTCGAATAATTTGTTTTCCCTTACATGAATTTGGGATCCTCTTAAATTGGGTAAGAAAGGGTTAATGTGAAAGGTTTCATTAGAGATTATGTGAAGCCAAAATGAAAAGGACCGTTGATCTTGAAAATTATTGTTTGTTTTTATAATAAGTGTGTGTGATGAAGAATGATTATCCATAGAAGATAGCACACATAACTATCAATCACAATTGAAAGTGGGTTCATTCCCCTTTAACCCATTTTCCTAATTTCACCAAATTTAAGATTTTGGTTAAGCTTTTAATATTCTCACCAATGGAATCACAGTGTTATTTGAAGGATCTTTCATTGTCAAACTTTAACCATATCCATCAATAAGCATCTTTGAAATCCATGACTTTTCCCATATGCATGCAGCTTCTCAGAAATTCAAGAGCTTAATTTTAATTCTTTCAACTCATTGTTATCCAGATATTTATAACATATTTTATCATTTTAAAAATTATAAAAACCAATCATAAATAAATTAAGGGTTAAATATGTTTTTGATTCCTCAAGTTTCAGTGAATTTTGAAATTAGTCTCTCTTCAAAATTTTATACCAATTTAGTCATTCATTTGTAGAAATGCGTAGATTTAGTCATTCTTACCACATTTTGTTAAGTTTATTTGACATTTTAAACACATTTTATGATAATATTTGAGTTAACATTGAGGCGAAAATGTGTGAAACAGTGTAAACAATTCAAATACTTTTCATGAAATACGCTTGAAACGTCAAATAAACTTTACAAAATTCAGTTAAAAAGATTAAATTGGTCAAAAATTATAAAGAGAGACTAATTCCAAATTTTACTGAAACTTAGGACAAAAACATATTTAACCCATAAATTAATAGTGATCAACTAGTTTTACTAACACTGTATATGTAACAAAAAAGTTAAATATAAAAAATCATTCTCTATATACTTGTCTGTTTTATTCTTACAAACAAAAATTTAAACATTATCAATTAAAGGAGGAGTTACCTTCTCTTAGATCTTTAAATTATTGAATGGATATTCGCTTTTATTATATTTTAATGAAACGAAATTCATGCCTGTTATTTTATTTAAATTTACACTTATATTAAAAAATGTATATAAATATAATAATAAGTTATTAAAGTATTCATATATTTCATTATGAATTATTTTATATTTAAAATATTTCTCATACAAATTTTTCTTTTTATTAATATTTTCTTCGTAAAATTTTGGGAACTTATTTCTTTCAAAAAAGTTATAAAATACTTCTCTTTTAGGCAATAACAAAAATTAAATAATAAAATAAATTATTATTCAGATAAAAAATATATAATGTAAAAAAATAAAGATTAAAAAGAATATATAAAAGTACTATCAAGTATGTAAACTAATTCACGATGAATTTTTGTTTTTTTTTTGTCGTGGTCTATACTGTATCTCCAAACATAGCACTTTTTCTCAGGATCCATTAGTATATAATAAAAAGATCATTTTTTTTTCTTTTCATTTAGAAACTTTAATTTTTATATTTAAAAAACTTCTATTTTAATGTTCATATATTTTATTTAAATTTAAGTCAACATATTATTTATTAAATAAATAAATGAAACTTCGACTTTACTGATAATATAAAGTGAGTACTTATTTAAAAACTGAAAAAAAAATATATATATATATATATATTATTTTTCTCTTTTACTTAAAAAAAATTGCAATTTTTTCCTGTTCGAATAAAAATTATGTGACACATAAGCACACATAGTCAAAAAGGCAAACACATCTACACTCGCAGACAAAAGGAATTATTATTATTATTATTATTATTATTATTATTATTATTATTATTATTATTATTATTATAGACACAGACGCAATATTATTATTATTATTTATATAGATTTGAGTTAAGATAAAAAAAGTAATTAATTTTTTAAAATTTATTAAATGTAAAATTAGAAAATAAAAAATATAAATATATAAAAGAAAATTTTAAAATAACATAAGAGATTTTTAAAATAATAGTTAATAATAAATTATTTATAAACTAATTAATTTTTAAAATAATATTAAGAGTAAAACTGAAAAACGAGATGTGAACATAAAAAGAATATTTTTTTATATATTGTTATAAATTATTATTATTATTATTATTATTATTATATATATAAGATAATTTTAAAATTTATAATTTTTTTTAAAATTCCATAAGAAAAATCGCCACGCATCTGATATAAAACTGTCGTAAGAATGTAAGAATAATAAATTTAAAATATTTAAAATGAATTCCATGTAGAAAAATACGCATATGTATACGTATTATCAAAAACACTGTGTATGCTTAAAAGTAAAACTATTCACATTTATAATTTAATATAAGCATGTATAAATAGGAAAGTATTGTAAAATGGACTGTATTCTAAAGAAAAAAATAAAAATTAGTGGGGCCAAGAATAGAAAAATCAATTTGGGCTCTGGACTTAAAATTAAAAAGGCTTAAACAAAAGTATGATCATAATGGTTTACGGGTGTCAATAGGAATCAGAAAAGCCATTCTCTTCACAAAACATCAGAACTCATCTTCCTCCTTCTCACATGAACGAAAATCACATTCTCTCTTCCATGGTCTCAAGAAAAAAATTAATTTTGATTAGATGGGTAAGTATTCAAAAACTTGTGGGATTCACAACTGTATCAAATCTTACACTTAATAAAATAGAAAGTCCAAATATCGTGTTTTAAAAAATTTGTGCAACACTTGACAACTCGTATAATTTACCGCTAAATTAGAAGACAAATTTCATAAAAACAAAAATAAAATTATTTTTGTATTTTATGAAATATACAGTGTACAACAATATATGATGAAAGTTTCAATAGGATTGAGTTTCATGATTCAATTCAAAGCAAAAAATACCAAACAATATAATAATTCCTTATCTAACATTCATATCTTTTCTAATAAGCCACAATGTCTTATTGACAAGTCTAAACTTGAATAATAAAAATTCAATATCTAGCAATTTTTGTTACGAGTTCGATTAATGATCAAGATTATGATATTATGAATAACTAAATTTTCTATATCTATGTCTAGCTGTGAAATCTATTAATTGTTTTATCATAATCAGGTCTTCCAAACTATCTTTAATAGAATAAAAGAGTGATGGAAAGAAATTATATTGAATAATATAATTTACAAAGAATTAAAAAATACATTACACCTAACTCCCATGAATAAGGGAGTTAACTACTCCTTAATATTATGAGTACTAGAATCATGATGAAGATAAATGTCACTAACCTTTGTCATGTTCTCTAAAAGAATTATTTTTTCCTCTTTCACCCAAAAGGGAGGTTTTTTCCAAAATGCGTGTTTATTTCTCATAAGGGTTGTTCATTTTAACCTTTGTCAAGTCCTTTATTTATAGATTTTTCAGATTGAACTAGGCATGCAGCTTTATATTTGATTTTTGTATTAGAGTAACCAACTTCATGAATATATTTTCTTGCTGATAACTTTGGTAATTAAATTTTGTTGATATTTTTTCTTAATTTCTTTTATATTTCCACTTATTTACACAATATTAAATATGCAAACCAAATACTTATTTATTCCATTTTTATTAAATAAAATGCTTATCTCCACTCCTTCCTCCTCTTCATTTTCCATCTCTTGATCCTCGTTGGTTTAAGTCTTTCCATCCTCCTTGATTGTAGAACCTGCTTGCTTTGAAGTTGGATTTGGTAACCAAATTAGCTTAAACATTAGATTGAAACTAGATAAACTACTGGGATATATATATATATATATATATATATATATATATATATATATATATATATATATATATATTATGTTACTTAATAAATTATGTATGTACTCTATTAATTCAAACAGATATGATAAAAGATGGATGGTGTGAAAAGGGGGACGAGACAAATACCTACATCTGCATTTTCAATTAAAAAGTTCAGTATTCTCCATTTTGAGAAAAAAATATTATGAGAGATTAAACTTAAATTTTTCTTATCTTTGTATATAATATATTTCGATTAATTGTGTTATTAAAACGTGTTCAAGCTTCATACTCCTAATTATGTTTGAAAACATATTTAATTAAAAAAAAAAATTAAACCACCGACAACATCCATCAAAAACAATTCCCAAAGGAAACTTATCCTCAATGCTCATCATAATATAAAAGCAACGACAAACATTACAACTTAGGCAGAATACTGAAACAACCATGTCCCAAACACAGAAAATGACTAATACCATACATAACTTGTTCACCTTTTCTTTCCCTTATCGTACTGAACATCCTCTGTTCAAATACACCAAAGGATTGTGAATGGTTTCTTGTTTCAATGATTTAAACAAGGATAATGATATTTTGACTACTAAATTTTGATAACTTTCTTTTACAACATGATGTGTCATCTTTTAAGTGGTTTTGAAAGATTAAAAATGAGAAAAATAAAAAATGAAAAACCACTTAGAAGATGACACCTAAGGTTGTAAGAGAAAGTTGTCAAAATTTAGTAGTCGAAGATCATTTTCTTTAAAAGAAAAGGTGATTAGATTCAACAACACTCAACCTTGTCTGTTATTTTTTTTCTTCAAACTCAAGAAGCTCCTCCAACACCTTATCATCCAAATACTCAAACTCAAAAACCTGTCTTTGTTGTCAACCATTCGCATGAGTAATGGATGATGACGACGATGACAACGACGATGGTGATGGTAAATTTTGAGGATAAACCCTAACATGAGAACGGTACTCATTAGGAAAATTCAAAATTGCAACACGACCCCTCATGGTAAAAGCTGCATGATCGTATGTCCTAGCTGCTTCTTCGGCACTCTCAAATGTTCCTAACCCCAACATTGACCCTTGCTTAGAAGGGTCTCTGATCTCCGCCGCATACTTCTCCCACGGCCGCCGTCGGATGCCGCGGTACCGGACTTTTGTCTCCTTCAACTTCTCATGCTCTTCCCTTTGGATTTTCTCCCTGGAATATGCTTGGCTTTGGTTATCCATAATGTTCTTTGTGTTTGTTACATATCCTTTAGATAATATTGCTACTTTTGACCCTTTTGTGAACGTGTAGATGGAAGTCCCTTGATGAAAAATGTGAAAAAAAGGGAAATAGTAATTTGTTTATTTAATAATGAAAGTACATATACTTGACATTTTTCAAGAGTGATGTTTTTTTATTTTATTTTTTTCCTTTCTTATGTATGCCCCACTTTTAGAAGTACTTATATTCCAGAAAAATTATGTTAGATAGTAATAGTTATGATTCTTGTCAAAGTGTGTTAAATGGAAATCGTGTTCACACTCATTTCACATATGAAAAAAAATATTGTCTGAGAATCATGTGAGTCTTACTGTATGATGTTCTATTTAAGATATGTTTGGTATAATAATAATATAAAAGCACACTTTAATTATTTTATTTAAATTTTAATTTTTAAAAACTTAAAAATTTGACATTTGTGTTAGTTGGTATTAAATTTTATATTATATGTTAGCATACTTTGAAGAAGTTTTTTATAAGGTTCCAATCATAATTTTATAAATTAATTAAGATTCAGGCACTAAAGATGCCTAAATAATCAATTGAATCACTTATTCATAAACTATGTAAATAACATTAGTTAGCAAACGATGTATTATCCTATTATATTTTGATATGTATTTGATATAAATTATTATTATTAATAGATCAATTAGTAATTGAATCTTGCAATTTGACCATATTTTATTTTTATTATTTGTTTATATTATACGTTTATTTCTTTACTTATTGAGAACCATTAATGAGTATTTTCATTTACATTTTGCTAATTCTACTTTAATATTAGGCTAATTCTTTTATTGTTCACAATTTAACTCACCTAATAAACTCCGTAACAAAAACAACTTTCCATTTCCCTAAAACATGTTATCTATTTAATAAATGTTGTTAAGAAATTATTCATGACTGTACGGACGTTGACTACGGAAAAATGTGTCTCTAAATTATTTAGGTTACAAATGTTGAATAGGATTGGACTATGTCAAAGTTCATGAATGGAGCAACAATTAATATTAATGTGAACAAGGGGAAATATTTGTCACCATATTTTCACTTATCTACACAATATTACAAAATATTAAATATGCAAATCAAATATTTATTTATTCCATTTTTATTAAATAAGCATTTTATTTCTACTCCTTCTTTCTCTTCCTTTTCTATCTCTTGCTCCTTGGTTTAAGCTTTTCCATCCTCCTTGATTGTAGAACCTGCCTCCTTTGAAGTTGAATTTGGTAGCCAAATTAGCTGAAGGATTAAATTGAAACTAGATAAACTACTAGGATATATATATATATATATATATATATATATATATATATATATATATATATATATATATATATATATATATTTATTATGTTACCTAATAAACTATGTATGTACTGTACTCTATTAATTTAAATAGATATGATAGGAGATGGATGGTGTGAAGAAAGGGAAGAGACAAATATCTACATCCACATTTTCAATTAAAAAATTCAGTATTCTCTAATAAAATAATAACAAATTTGGACAATATTGATGAGGAAGGTTGAATTGTTATCCTAATCATGCATGAAATTTTTGAGAAAAAAAATATTATGAGATGAAACTTAAATTTTTCTCATCTTCCTATATAATATATTTTGATTAATTGTGTTATTAAAACGTGTTCAAGCTTCAAACTCCTAATTATATTTGAAAACATATTTAATTAAAAAATAAATAAACCATCGACAACATTCACCGGAAACACCCAAACAAAACTTATCCACAATGTTCATCATAATATAAAAGTAACGACAAACATTACAACTTAGGCAGAATACTGAAACAACCCTGTCCAAAACACAGAAAATGACTAATATATCATAACTTGTTCACCTTTTCTTTCCCTTATCGTAATGAGCATCCTTTGTTCAAATAAAAGGATTGTGAATGGTTTCTTGTTTCAATGATTAAAAGAAGGACAGTGATATTTTGACTACTAAATTTTGACAACTTTCTCTTACAACATGATGTGTCATCTTTTAAGTGATTTTGAAAGTAATGAGAAAAATAAAAAATAAAAAACCACTTAGAAGATGACACCTAAGGTTGTAAGAGAAAGTTGTCAAAATTTAATAGTCAAAAGATCATTTTCCTTAAAAGAAAAGGTGATTGGATTCAACAACACTCAACCTTGTCTCTTATTTTTTTTCTTCAAACTCAAGAAGCTCCTCCAACACCTTATCATCCAAATACTCAAACTCAAAAACTTGTCTTTGTTGTTCACCATTTGCATGAGCAACGGATGACGACGACGACGATGATGGTAAATTTTGAGGATAAACCCTAACATGAGAAGGGTACTCATTAGGAAAATTCAAAATTGCAACACGACCCCTCATGGTAAAAGCTGCATGATCGTATGCCCTAGCTGCTTCTTCAGCACTCTCAAAGGTTCCTAACCACAACCTTGACCCTTGCTTAGAAGGGTCTCTGATCTCCGCCGCATACTTCCCCCACGGCCGTCGTCGGACGCCGCGGTACCGGACTTTTGTCTCCTTCAACTTCTCATGCTCTTCCCTTTGGATTTTCTCCATGGAATATGCTTGGCTTTGGTTATCCATAATGTTCTTTGTGTTTGTTACACATCCTTTATATATATTGCTACTTTTGACCCTTTTGTGAACGTGTAGATGGAAGTCCCTTGATGAAAAATGTGAAAAAAAGGGAACTAGGAAGTTCTTTATTTAATAATGAAAGTACATATACTTGACATTTTTCAAGAGTGATGTTTTTTTATTTTTTATTTTTCATTTCTTATGTATACCCCACCTTTAGAAGTACTTATATTCCAGAAAAATTATGTTAGATAGTAATAGTTAAGGATTCTTGTCAAAGTGTGTTAAATGGAAATCGTGTTCACACTCATTTCACATATGAAAAAAATATTGTCTGAGAATCATGTGAGTCTCACTGTATGATGTTCTATTTAGATATGTTTGGTCTAATAATAATATAAAAGCACACTTTAATTATTTTATTTTAATTTTAATTTTTAAAAACTTAAAAAGTTTACAGTTGTGTTAGTTGGTATTAAATTTTATATTATATATTAGCATACATTGAAGAAGTTTTTTGTAAGGTTCAGATCATAATTTTATAAATTAATTAAGATTCAGGCACTAAAGATGCCTGAATAATCAATTGAATCACTTATTCATAAACTATGTAAATAACATTAGTTAGCAAACGATGTATTATCCTATTATATTTTGATATGTATTTGATATAAATTATTATTATTAATAGATCAATTAGTAATTGAATCTTGCAATTTGACCATATTTTATTTTTATTATTTTTTTACATTATACTTTTATTTCTTTACTTATTGAGAATCATTTATAAGTATTTTCATTTACATTTTGCTAATTCTACTTTAATATTAGGCTAATTCTTTTATTGTTCACAATTTAACTCACCAAATAAACTCCGTAACAAAAAGAACTTTCCATTTCCCTAAAATATGTTATCTATTTAATAAACGGTGTTAAGAAATTATATGACTGTACGGACATTGACTAGGGAAAAATGTATCTCTAAATTATTAGGTTACAAATGTTGAATTAGTTTGGACTATGTCCCAGTTCATGAATGGGAGCAATAATTAATTAATGTGAACAAGGGGAAATATTTGTCACCATATTTTTTCTGTGTAATAAAATGTTTAGAATAATCTTTAGAGGAGTTCAGATTCTATACTTTTTTTTTTCCTTTACTGAATATTAAAAATAGTATTTTAAATTTTAAATTTTAAATCATTAAAATTAGTGATAATCGATATATTATAAAAACACAGTAGAAGAATAATAACAAAAAACTCAGTAAAAAATTCAAATTGTTTTTAAAACTCAGGTAAAACTAAGATTATAGGGAGTGATTTAAAACGTATTTATATTTACTCATTAATAAGGTTTACATCAGCATGAGTTCAAACTCATGTCACTGTGAAACACAAGTTCATTTCTTAATTAATACTGGACCAGCATTTGTTGGCATTTGCCCTCAAATTACACTTGAAAAAAAATCTAGTTATTATGTTAAGAAATAGAGTATTAAGTAATCAAATACTAATAAATGAAATTTGTGTCTTTTTTTTGTCCTTTAAAACGTTATAATACTTTTTTATTCCTTTTTAAAGTGTTATATATGTAAATTACTTTTGAAACTAAAAGTTAAACAAAAAAAATAACTATTATAAACAAAAAGAAATTAAAATAATGATCAGAAATCTCACATCAACTAGAGATCAGAACAATTTTTAATATATAATTGAGATATAAATTTTGTTTTAGTTTTATAGATTTTAATTAGACTTAAAATCTATTTCTAATAACTAATATTTTTATGAAAAAAAAATCAATAACTAATAAGGAGCAAAACATGTTTAAACCTAAAAATATTTTCTATTAATGCAATTATTTATTGGTTGTTGGCAATTTGTTTTTTATTAGACTGATATTTTATTTACTTGTTTTAAGAAGAGAAAGACTTTGAAAAGAATAATCTAACACAAAATTATACGTAAATATCATTTCTTTTTACATTAAAACAAAAAATTTAAGTTCCGACGGTTATATACTTACACCGATTAACGATGTAATGAGTTTAAATTTTATGATATTCACTCTAAAAAGTTTATACATTCAACTTATCGAATTATATAGTAAAAAATATAACATTAGATAAATATATATTTTAAGTATATAAATAAAAACAAATTAGATTTAAAATCTATTTTGTAACATAATATTATAGTTATTTAAAATTTATACTAACGAAATTTATTATTGAATCTGCTATGTTATCCATTAGCAAAGTTATGAAATCACCATAAATACGCCTGAGAAGTATATATATTTAAGGTATATTACAATATATAAATAAGTATAAATTTCATTTTATAAACCAGAATTAGATTTAAAATACATATTTTACTGTAATTATATATTATAAAAATTAATAGGCTTTGCTTATATAATTAGGTTAAGAACATTTGGTAATCTCAATAATTGACATTTTAGTTTTCCGATCGAGTTTTTTCATATTAAATGTGAATTTATGTTAAACGTAAATTTATTTTATAGCATCTCGATCCGTCCAACTAGTATTTATCATCGATTGGAAAGTGGTATAATGAAAAAGGCTTTTTTTTTTATATATTTTCAGATCTAACAATATTCAATAAAAGGGAATAAAGCAGTGATGAAGAAAAATAGATTATATACACAAGTAAGTAAATGTTTTATTAAGGGTGAAATATGTTTTTGTTCTTTATCTTTCGGTGAATTTTGAATTAGCCTATTTCAAAACTTTGGACTAATTTAGTTCTTTATGTTTCGAAATACGTGAATTTAGTCTTTTAATTAAATTTTGTTAAGTTTATTTGACATTTTAAATGCGTTTCATAATAATATTTGACTTAACATTAAAGTAAAAATATATCAAATAATATAAACAACTTAAATGTGTACGAAACATCAAATAAATTTAACAAAATTTGATTACAAAGACTAAATTCACTTATTTTAATATATTTTGACAGATAAATAACTAAATTAATCTAAAATTTTGAAATGAACTAATTTCAAAATTCATTCATCGAAAGTTAAAGCACAGCAATATATTTAACCTTTTTATTAAATATGTTAGGAGAAATTGTAACGATTATTTGAGAGAGATAATTCAAAAGTTAGGAAGAGTGGAATTGACTTGTGAATCGATTGAAAAGCAGACGTGAAACACGTTGAAGCTTGAAGCACATGTTAATCATGAAATCACATTTCCTCAAGTACTCATAATATTGATGGACCATTTGAAACATTATAATTAACAACAATTCCATCAACCAATAACTTCATTCACAACACTTTCTGCTTTCTAATTACGAATCTATATCTCTCTGTATATTCTTAGCAGTGAAAAATAAGAATCAAAAAAACTAAAATGAGTTAATTTATAAGTTCAAATAAATTTACGTATAAGCTAATATATATATATATATATATATATATATATATATATAATGAAAATATTTAGTATAATTTAATAAAGCATCTTATGTTATTTATACTTTTATGAATTGTTAATTTTATAGATAAATGTTATTTATGATAAATAGTTTTTTAGATTTATTACATTTATCTTATTTTAATCACATTTTTTACTATGTACTATTTCATTTTAGATTTATTATTCTCTACTATATTTATATTCCTCTACATATAAATATAATCATTTGCATGAAAAAAAACCACAACAAAACCTGTAACTTATTAAGTGTTTCTCCTTTTTGTTGCACTTGATTGGTTATTCGTCGATGTAGCTTGGAAGAGAAACATATATCGTTATGCATGTCTCAACTTAAACTTTTTCTAATCTTTCATTATTTAATCTTATATTGTTATTCTTTGCTAAAAAAATTGTTTGGTTTGATTAATCTTTCTTTTATTTATATCTATGCATTATCTATAATAATATATAAAGAGATTTTCTTTTTTGTGTCCACATCTCAAAATACAAATTTACCCTTTAAAATATAATTATTTATAAAATTTTTGAAAATTGACCATTACTTTTACAAACTTTTTTATAAAATCGTTTATCTCTGCTCTTCTCTTTTTCTCTATTTATCAACAATTATTTTCTCATCTTTACTGATATATTTCACTTTATTTTTAATAAATATAATTTTATTTTATATATTATAACTTAATAACATTACATTATCATCACCTACTAATATAATATCACATATATTTAAAAAATGCGTACACACAAACGCGACAACGCCTGTGTGTACGTTATTGTTATTATTATTATTATTATTATTATTATTATTATTATTATTATTATTTATTATTATTATTATTATAAATTTTCTAGACAATTTTTTTTGTTTATTTTTCATTATTCCTTTTATGACTTTTTATTGTAAAATTAGTGATAATATTATATAATATGTTTGTCATGACATGAATATGATTATGTCAATTAAATAAGTCTTTTATAGGTAAAAAAGATATATTTTTACTCGTAGCAATAAAAGAAATTGTGGCACGTTAATGCTCTATTTGTTTCTAGGTATTTACTATTCACGCAGACAGAATTAATAATAATAATAATAATAATAATAATAATAATAATAAATAATCAGTTATTAATATTTCTACCAAGTTTTTTTTTTAAGTCTCTTTTGAATAATGAAATTGAGTTTGAAGACTTTGTAATTAGGTTGGAGACTTTGATATGCTTAAAGCTAAAAAAATACAGTAGTTAGGAGATTCAATTAGTAATTAAACAAGTTATGTGGAATTATAAATGTATGAATTCAAAATTTGTTAGATATTTCACCCAGGTAAAAATGTTGATTAATGAATTTGATATCATCTTTTAGCATATTTCTTGAGAATTTAATATATGGCACAAGTGGCTTCTTATAAACTTTCAAAAGCTAATTCAAATTTGAAGGAAACTTCCAAATAAATATGAATCGTTCTATATAAATTGTTAATTACTTATAAATGATCGGAGAGAACCGGTAGTTACGTACTTGAAAGATCCAACTAGCCATGTTGATAAAAAAAAAAATCAAATATATCATTACCTATTGATTATATTACATTAAGTTGTGAATTATATAACAAAAAAATAAGTCAAATTTTTTATAGTTTATATTCGCAGAAAACATTCAAAATTTTGTGGGCAATAATAGTTTTATATAGATTTCTCACGGTAAAAAAATGTATGGATAAAATGAGAAATGTTTCTCATGAATTCTTACTTTGGGTTGGTAATTTTTTATATGTATTTCTATGGAAAAGTTCACATTTATGATTCGATGCTTTAATTTGGATCACGCATCCATATCTGACACGTGTCTATATTTGATATTTTAGGATATTTTACCGATATTTATCAATAAAATATTTAATATATATAAGTAGTACTTTTGTGATGATAATAATTTATAAATTTGTATGTTAACTTTAATATCTATGATTTCAATTTGGATTCATACAATAACAATCATATATTTATCATATTTTAAAAATTAATATATATTTTTTAATATGCATATATCACATATGATATCTTATTATTTTCAAATTAAATGTATCAATGCATATTATATCCGTGCATCACAAATTCACATATATTCTTGGTGGATAATTTTGCACATATATTGTCATAGATAACGGAGCAACCTATTTTAGGAATATTTCTCATGAATTTTCCTAATAAAATTTCATGCTCATTTACCACAAAAAAATTCATGAGAAATATACAATTTAAAAAAGTAATTAAATATTAATTTTACTATATAACTAAATTTATGCATTAAAAATATTTAATTAACTAAACTTATGCAAGTTTTCATTTTCAATATTCAAGTGAGATAGAGACATATTTTCATGGTGGAGAATCGTGATGAAATGAGTTTTATTTCAATAAGATTATTATTGGCCTTTGATTTTGAAAGAACTGTATTAAACATGCAAGTGTTGTCAAGAAGATCAAAAGTTTTGGTCAGTTCCAATGAGTGAATTGAATTCAATAATGAAATCTTGGAAATTTAGACGATGGATAAACAATTTAATTGAGAAATAGTTGTGCGCTTATTGAAAAGTTATAAGTATAGTAGTTGTTCTAAATTATTTCATTAAAGTAAGCAATTCCTCTAAAGGATATTTATAAGAGTGTGTGTTAGGATCCAGATTTACCATTTGAGCAAAAATTATAGCTAATAGTTAGTGATTTGGTCTATCTAATCTCCATCATAGGACAATTATGCAACCCACAATAATCTCTCACTTAACAATTGTCCATTATGAATCAAGCACTTATCACTTGGCTCTTAACTCTAATACCAATCGTTAGGATCAAGTGTTTACTACTTGGACAAAAGTTATAGCTAATAGTCAGGGTACAACTTTTTTTACTTAAGAGTATAACACAAGTCCACGTGTCACGATTCGATTATGATCCGGTCCACTTGACTTCTACCACGGGATAATTGATGTCACCTAATGTTATTGATTTTATTGAAGAATAGATAGTATACCAATTTGAAATCCTAAAATATGATATTGATAGGTAAAGTTACAATGTTTATTGGAAAAAAAAAAGTAGTTTTATATGCTAACTCAAGAAATATAAAGATGTATGGATCAACACATTATTTTACTAAGAAAATGGCCAATTTTGTTAAATTGAGAAACATATTGGATTTTATGGGCATATGAAATTCTCCTAAAAGTTAAGTTAAGCCTCCAATTTTGGATTATGATGTTCAACAAATTAATTGATCTTGATGAAGAGAGAATCATTGCTTTAGAAAATACAATTTGACTAAAAGAAGGAAGGCTAAGAAGAAGTCTTTTGCTGAAGCTGCTTATGTGTGGAATTGTAGCTATTCATAAAGAATATAAAAGGTTTAAAGAGTGATTTGTTAATTATTTCACAACTGTATTAAATAGTCTAATTAATAATTTAAAATGTTTTAGTATTGTTGTTAAAAGAATTTGCACATATTTAATTAATATGTACTTTTACTAATTTGAACTTGGAATGTAAATATTGTTTATTCAAATTTCGCAAACGATAATCTATTACATATTAAGAAAATAAGATACCACTAAAATTACTACATTATCCTTTTTTTTTTATTGATAAGTGTCATAAAATGTAGTTTTTCGTCATTTTAAAATTGTGTAACAAAAGGACCTGGGTTCAAATCCTACAAAAACCAATTTGTTTTTATTTTTTCATTTATTTATAATTTCAACTATAATATTAATTATAAGTAATATTATTATTTGTAATTATTAATAATTATTATTTGTAATGTTTTTATAAGTATTATTATTATTTGTAATTATTAATAATATTATTATTATAAATATTATTTGTAGTGATAGTAATAAAATTATAACCAATATTAGTATAATAATTATTATTATTATTATATGTTATTATTACATATTATTATTGATATTATTAATATTATTATTATTAATAAAGAAGTAATTAGAAAAATTATTAACTATAATATACAAAAATTAATACTTAGTAGTAAAATTATTAGTATTACTATTAGTATTATTACTATTATATTTTGTTATTATAAAAATTATTAACATTATTAGTAATAGTAAAATTGTTGTTGTTATTATTATTGTTATTATTATTAGTATTATTAACAATATTAACATATAATATATTAATATTACGATTATATATGATTGTTATTATTATTAAATTTATTGATAATATTAATAGTAGTAAAAATATTAGTATAGTATTACTTATAATATCAATATATAATATATTAATCTTTTTATATATTATGAAAAAAAGAACTAGAAAAATTTATTATTACTATTATTATTATTATTATTAATGATATTATTATTAATAAAAATACTATTATTATTATTATTATTATTTACGGTTATTAGTACCGTACTTATCATAAATAATATTAGTATTATTATTATTATTTCAATTTTGACACAAGATTATACTTTAATTATTTACATTTTTATTATTTGGATTGTAGTATTTAAATACACATTTAACTTTTATATACTATGAGATTATATTTTGAATTACTTATATTTTTATTTGTTTTTTCTTTACATTTGATTAATTAGTTGAATCCAAAAAAGTAGTTACTAAAATTAGTAAAATAATAAAACTAAAATGTAATTTTTCATTATAAATAATCATTTAAATTTTTAAAAAAATAATTTAGTATTAGTATTAGTATTAATATAATAATTATTATAATTATTATTATTTTTTGTATTTTTACTTTAAATAATATTAGTGTTATTATTATCATATTAATATCAATCTTAGTGTTATTATTTGAATTGTAGTATTTAGATACACATTTTACTTTTATCTATTACGGATTATATATTAAGTACTTGCATTTTTATTTGTTTTGTTGTTGATTTATCTTTACATCCGAGTAATTAGCTGAATTAAAAAAAGTAGTTACTAAAATTAGTAAAATAATAGAACTAAAGAGTAATTTTTTTATTATTAATAATCATCTAAATGTAAAAAATAATAATATGTTGAGAATTGTACTGACTTGTAAGTTGAGAATTGTACTTTCTTATAATAATATGTTAGTGTGTTTTCTGTATTTTTTTATGGAAGAAACCCTATACCTATTTTTCAAGTGGTTGGTTTTTTATTTTTCTAATTATATGATTGTATACGGGTTGAAATATCCTAAATTATCTCATATGTATAAATTATTTCGATCAATAAAAGTCCATTTTTTGTATGTCACAATTCGCTCTTTTTCTTTAATCGACGTGAGATCTTTAATATATATTTATGCCTAAGAATGAATGTATCAAGCATGAGATTAAATATTTATAGATGTAAGAGTATTATTGTATCTTTTTGATGTAAAGTTTTTTAACATTTCAAATATAAAAAAAAAATTCAAAAGTAATTTTAATTTGGTGGTTGTGATCATTGACTATTTAGTATGAAGTAAACATGATTTTACCATAAAATTATTAAATAAAAAAATTATATGAGCAAGATCAATTTGAAGGTGCCAAAATAAATAGATATATATATATATATATATATATATATATATATATATATATATATATATATATATCTTGAATAGTGAAAATTACTTTGAGATTTAATATTTTTGGATGGAAAAAAGGACATTTTAATTTAAACTTCCGACGGAGTCTGATAGAATGTATAGAAATAAAACATTTTTCCACAGATACATTAAATCAAAAGGTTTGGATTAATAAATCATTAAATATGATATTTATTTATTTTAAATTTTCCTAATCCATATATATGTGCTAGTGTCGGAAAAGTATATAAAGTTTCATAAAACAATGAACCAAGAATCTCAAACACCCCACTATATCATGTTATACACGCTATTTTGAATTATTATTGTCTGTTATTCATGTATCTATAAAAATGATAGTTTTGTCTATTTAGATATTGATGTTTGTTATTAATATATTTAATTAAAATCTCAAATCAAACTATGCATAACTATCGATCCTTAAATCCAAAAGGGTAAAAGTTATCTTTTAACATGATTCGTGGTTGAATGATTAGTTAGATTGACAATAATCAAACTATGCATATATTTTTTTCTATTCATCAAACTCTTCACTTAATTCCCTAAAGTCTTCTCTCGATTGAATTTTAAATCAACCAAGCTTTTTACCTTATTTGCATACACTTTTGTGATGGTTATCCTTAATTATATTCAGAAGTAGAATCAAATGTTTGAAGAGAAAATATTGGCATGGTAATAAGATAACAAACAAAAAGTATACAATACTATTTAGGCCAAAATTACAAAATGGAAAGAGAGGGCAGAAGAAGAGAACTGAAGCTCTTAAATATGCCAATTTTCATGTTTCAAATTTGTCACAACAAGATGGTTCCAAGCTTTTGCTTTGATCTTGACCATATGCTGCAATTAGTAAAGCCTCTGCCCTTCCTAAAACATCACAAATTCGTTAAAATCAAAGCATATTTAGAAGCAAGAATCAATCACCAAGAACACTATCTTTTCAACAAATTTTCAGAAAACCTACAATTATGGCTCATGGATGTTTCACACTTGATAAGCCATTGATAATTTAGTGAAGGTCCAATTTTCATCGTGTTTTATAAAGTTAAAATGCGTGTTTTTCAAAGTTTGGAGACCAAAATCATCAAAGTGGAAGTACAAAAACCTTGATCACATTTGACAGAAGGGACTAAAAACATATTTTTCTCTAAAAAAAGAGGAATCCAAGCAAGAGAAATATTATCCACAACATGACACTGGAAGGATCTTTTCAGTTGAGTAATAAATCTGTAGTACTGGAGTACAAGGCACTTGGATAAATTGTAGGATCTTCAAAATTTTAGCAGCAAATTTTTAACATGATTAAAAGAACCCTTTTGAAGACATTAATGATAATCAAGCACCGACATGATAGTTAACTAGATATAAAACAAGTCAAGACAGGTACCATGATCTTTTTTCCTACTTAACATGGAAGTCAGTGATGGAAATAATGTGGATGCAAGTCTCCTGCTATCATCCTGCAGTATAAAATATTCAAATGCTATTACTAACAAAGCAGACTCAAAAAGATTTAGGAAAATACACTAGCGTTGTGAACAATACAGTGAATGGATAAAATGTCAACTTGTTGCTCAAATTTCATTTACTTTAACATTGTTGAGAGATGGCATGTGTTGAAAATTTTGGGTTTTGGGTAGAGAGGGAGGAAGATACTTAAAGATAATGAAACATTGCCTTTATATTCACTAAGATGTATTACAAAGTGTTGATGCATTGTTTGATATGCTCATAAAACCAGGGTTAGTATATTTGGTCATGCGTCAAAGTGATGTAGAATTGGTTAGAATTGATTTTCTAGCCCAGAATCAATGTGTTTAGTTTCCAACTTCAGTTAAAGGATAAAAATTCACGTTAAATGAAAAGCAACTAATTGTTGCTTTTATGCTAGAAAATTGATTCAGCTGGAATCAATTCTCCAAAACCAAACACATGACCGAATCAAGTTTCAAATAATGAATCATAAATTTATTTCTTGAATCATAATTTTGTATCGAACCCTATCCTAAACCCAGATTATAAGAAATATGATGTGCAAAATAATTCAAAACTTACTGTAGCAAACTTGAGAACTAGTACTCAATAATAAATTACATTGCCAGGGATAAAAAAAAAGTAAGCATCATTATCCCAGAATAACTAACCATCTGATTGAGAAATGTGATATACAATATCAATTGATACTTCATCCAAAGGTCCAATAATATTTTCAGAAAATGCACATGAAAAATGGTAATATCGGTTTAACATTTCAGATGTAAATCATAATCTTGTGACTTCTTACATTAGTGACTTTTCTACTTGAAACCAGCCAAAAGCAAAAATGAAAAATATTCTGGGTATTATTAACTTGATGCAAATACAGAGTGATACAGGTAGAAAGAGATACAAGGAACAAGAAAAGGAGGTAAGGTCCTAAATCTACTAGAAAACAATGAGAATTCTTACAATAGTCTCAAAAAACAAGAAAATAGAAAAAAATAAGTCAAGACTTTAGCGTGCAGACTAATAACTGTTACGAAATGACAAAAACAGATAATTGAACCAAATTCTATAACGATTCGTTTTCTACCATTATTATAAATAGCCAGAAATAGTTACTAAAAGCACATAACCCATAAAAGGAAGTTTAGAAAAGGTTTGCACATGTAGAGATATTGAGATAAAAAAAATACAATATACCAATTGGAGCATCAAAACTACGAACTAACTGAACAACAGACTTCGCATCTAAGCGCCTTCGAGTCCTATTTTTCTGGCCAACAAGTATTTTCACATGAGGAGAGTCAAATACCTGCACATGTCAGAGTAATGATATGAATACAGAGACAATGTTCAGAAACATAATCTAGTAGCTGTTTTCTAAATATGAATCAAGAGGCCTAGAGGATCTAATGCCAAAACAGTTCACAAAAATACAAATATAATTTACTGTTAAGATCAATCCTCATCCAGATTCCGTTGCCTCGTTGTTATGCAGAAACCTAGGTGTAATACCATACACACCATTAGTCCTCAGCCATATTGTAATTTATCAATTACTCCCCACAAAACCTAATCGATATGATTCTTTATCTAAGGGATGCGTGCAAATTTTCCTGACAGTTTTTTTTTTTCATTATGATGATAGCAAAGGATCACTCGTTTTGACTCCTACTGAGAATACAAGTTTTTATGCACTGTACTACTACTTTAATACAACCTCTCATAATTTTAATACCAAACCACAGTTCTATTACTATCAGCATCATCCCTTCTTCATATACCTATGTATCATTACCATTTCTTCTTGCTACCAGATATGCGTAACTGTGCATGCTTAAAACTTTCCAAGCCTCAAAACTTAGGCACAAATCCATAATCTCATCCTTCATACTACCTTAAGCATCTAGGATCCTTTTGCATGCATTTTAGAAAAAAATGTGCCATTATATATCTAGTAAACTATCCCCGGTAGAACTCAACTATTCACTTCAGATGTATACCTTCTTCCTCAACGGAACTTCCAATTAAACAAGTAAATAGCATAACAGGGCACACGTTACAAACACCAAAAACACAAAGCACAATCTCTACCAGTCAATTTGCAACAATATCTACCAGCATATAGGTGTTAGAGATATTACTGACGATACTCTATTAACACTGCTTTTACTCCACCACACTTAACCCCGACAAATCTTCAGGAAAAAACCCAAGTGGCACACATGTATCACTTCAAAGTTTCATTCTTATTTACCCTGATAAGATTTTAAAACAACACTCCTCTGCCGCCATTGAAACCACAATATAAAGGCATTTGAAGAATTGCAACAAAATCTCTACCATGACAGCAACTTAAAACCTTGAGTAACGCTATCAATGCAACATTACCGTGCTGAACAAAAAGGAAATGACTTTAACCAACAAAGACGAAAATAAACACGATACCTGAGCTGAACAAACGGAACCGTTCATTTTCAACAGAGACATCTGGGTCAATTCCAAGGACCCATTTGGAGCCGTCATTTTGTTGGGTCGGGTCATGCTCAGAATTTAAACGAGGGGTCTTTTCTGGAAAAGGGTAAGAGAGTGAAGCTAACCAATTTTCTTTGAATTGGGTATCAGAAGCCTTAACCCTGCGCTTTTTCTCAGGAACTACGATTGGAGGGTCACTCAGATTCTGGGTTTGGGTGAGAGTGGAAGGAGAAGCAGAATGAGAAGAAGAAACACAAAAGGCCCTGAAGAAGATTTTGGGTTTGAGTTTGGGAGAGAGTTGGTTCGTAATATGGATTTGGAATTGGTGGTAATGCGGTGTGAATTGTAGGGATTCCATGAAAGAACATAGAGTATCTTAATACATGGCAGGGTGGTGGAAGGCTCCATCATAACTCTTAATACCAGATGAAAAACCAGAACGGAGATGGAGCTGACCAGCAACCTTGTCCATGATTGAAGGGTGTTGGACCTGATCAACCATGGTGGCGTTCCTGAAAAAAAGTGTCCAATGTTAAATAAAGTTAGTAAATTTAGCAATCTGACTGTAAAAAGAAAAAGCATTGACCATGAGCACCATTAACTAATGAAAATCCACATTTAATAAAAAAACCATTTAATGAATGTTTGATGGTCAAAAAGTATACACAGAAAGTTTAGAACTGAAGACACCAGGAAACCCAAATGTTCATCAAAAAACGAACAACTGAGTCTACCTATAGTAGACGAAGTCCATCCCCAACATGACAGGCAAAACGCAACCACAGTGATAATCATAATAAACATAGGGATGATCGGTAAATTTAGTTAATAATGATTAGCCATGCAAAAATAAATTTTACAGACTGAGGTCCTCAGACGGAAAGGTCAAGTAAAACATGCGCTGCAATTGACTTGGAATACAATTTTTCAGTATATTCATGATATGTTTTAAAATTAGTAAAATCATAATCAGTAAAAAAACTAAAAGAAGAAAATTGCCTTTGTGGGAGTACAAATGGCATAGATCTCAAAAGCTATATCCTTTGAGAACAGATCCACATTCTACTTCCAAAACCAGAAGGGACACTAAGACAGATAAAAGAAAAAAAGAAAGAAAAATTCACGGGTTCAAGGTCGATCCATGCAATACGTCAGATTTATATCCGACCATAAAACATAAAAAGTCAGCCTAAATTCAATAAATTCGCATGCACCATTAAAGAAAAGAAAAAAGACCCATCAATCAAACAGGAAAAAGAAAAGACCTTTGTACTAAAACCTTAATCACAAATCTTAAACCCTAAATAGCGCCTGCTTACAGATCAAACGCCTTCGCGATCAGATCACATGAAAACAAACAAACACAGATCTCTCTCTCACTGCTTCAATTTTATGAAAAAAACAACAATGGCCGAAACACAAAAGAAATAACTGATCAGATCGAACAACAGATCATCAGAAGAAGAAAAAAAAAACACCCAACTGTACAAAGTTGAAAAATTGAAAAATAAAAGATCATGGGGAAAAAATGAATACAAGACAGTAGATGCAGCGTCCAACACCCTTCAATCATGGAGAAGGTTGCTGGTCAGCTCCATCTCCGTTCTGGTTTTTCATCTGGTATTAAGAGTTATGATGGAGCCTTCCACCACCCTGCCATGTACCAAAGACCCTCTTTTGGGAACTACTCAAATGCTGCATTGCAGTATCCTGTGATGTCCTGATGCAAAACTACTATGATTTGTCTGCTGCTGCAACAACAACTTCCCCTGTTTTTGCCGTAGCCCCAGCGGAGAAAGGCCATTTTCTTATTGACTTTCTCATGGGAGGTGATTCTGCAGCTGTCTCCAAAACCGCTGCTGCTCCCATTGAACGTGTTAAGCTTTTGATCCAGAAGCAGGATGAGATGATCAAAACTGGAAGGCTTTCTGAGCCCTACAAGGGTATTGGTGATTGTTTTAAAAGAACAATGGCGGATGAGGGTGCTCTTTCTCTATGGAGAGGAAACACTGCAAATGTCATCCGTTATTTCCCCACCCAGGTTAGTTATCTCGTAATTTTCGTTTGGACAAAATAGACACTGTTCTCTAGAGATTTAATTGGTGTTGTTCTTCAATCAGCTTAGATCTTCGCTGTTTGAATTCTGTCAGGCTTGGAACTTTGCATTCAAGGACTATTTCAAGAAGGACAGAGATGGCTACTGGAAGTGGTTTGCTGGGAACTTGGCCTCTAGAGGTGCTGCTGGTGCATCATTGGCAATACTCGTCTTGCCAATGATGCTAAGGCTGCAAAGAAGGGAGGAGAGAGACAATTCAAGGGTCTTGTTGATGTCTACAGGAAGACATTGGCATCTGATGGTATTGCCGGTCTCTACCGTGGTTGTAACCTCTCATGTGTTGGAATCATCGTGTATCGTGGTCTGTATTTTGGATTGTACGATTCCGTGAAACCAGTTGTCCTCACTGGATCATTGCAGGTTGGTGTTCTGTCCTTATTACTGCTATTTGTGATATATGGTGTTGTGTTGGGTCGTAGTTACTTAGTGGTGATATATGTTGTGTTGTGTCGTTAATATTCACAGTGGCAAGACTTTAAATGGCAGTAGTTATTTTATCACAGTGGCAAGACTTCTTTATTGATTATCAGTAGGCAAGATTCAGGAACATGCATAGGACAGTACACACAACTTAATATTTATTGATCACTACGCAAGATTCAGAAACAAAAACATGTAGAGGACAATACACACAAGTTCATTACCAACAGTACTTATACATTAAACATTAAACATCAACATTGGAGCTGAAAACAGCAACACAATGCCATTATACGGCAGCCCAACAACATACATCTTAATAACATAGCAAAAACATCTCAATTCAAAAATGAATCTAACAGCATTTTACTACACAAACATGAACAAAGAATCCAAATGCACGATTAACGGCAGCAGCGAAATTGAAATTGGGGGAAAATTTAAGCAACACCACACCAACAATTACGATTCACAGAATGGGTCCAATCCAATCCAAAGAAGGGCAAATCACAGCAACAACAACCAGATATAGACCATAACCTCCAATTATGGGAAACGAATTTTAGGGTTACAAAAATCAGAAATTTAGGTTACAAATCGAAAAAAAGGGAACCAGAACGCAAAAACATGTCTTCGCGGTGGTCGTGGCGGTCGGAATCGTCCGCGAATCGCAGTCCGATGGTGGATCTGTGTTCTCCCTGCACTGCGTTCTCTCGCTGCTACACTGCTTTCGTGTTCCTGGCCAGCGACGTGGTGGATGTCACGGTGGAGGAGAGACGCGAAGTGGTGGATGTCACGGTGGAGTTAAAATTGGTTTTCTTTCTAAGTAACCCTTGTGATCTCCATTGTGAATGCAGCTTCCCTTGCCTCCTAGTTTGGCCCCAGTTAAAGTCCCAATTTTTTTCTGTGCTTATACGTTAAATCCAACAAATTATTTACCGCAAGCACTGCATTATCTGATTTTTAGAGTGTCAGCTTATCTAGTCTGCATAGCTATTCCTCTGATTGGTCAAAAGAATTATTATTGCTCTCACTTGTTAAATTCCCCTCCTTGCAGCATGGATTCGATGATTATCATTGAAGCTTCCAAGCTTCGAATGAAGATGAAAGAAGTAACTGGAACTCGATGCATTGTTGGGAATCTTGAAGGAGTCGTCTTTGAAGTTACTCTTGAATAAAACACTGAATATGTGGTTTTTGGTTTTCAGAAATAGACATTACATGTGACAGAAAATTTATTTGGGGTGAGCAATGCTTGGTGTTTCTATTTCCATTCATAGCTACTCCTCTGCAGAAACCATGGTGTTGATGACTCAGGCACCATGGGCTTGATATGGGGAAGATAAAGAATATGCAAGAAAGAGAGTATATCTTTCTTCTTTCTCCATGGACCAATTTCGTCTCTTTCTTCTTGAACACAAGGAATCTCAGCCTGGGTCCCCCAAAATATGAAATGATGTAGTTGCTCCTAAGGGTTTTTTAAATTTAGATTCCTGCACCCAACAAATTTTATTTGTTCTTCACAATCAACTCCGGAAAGAAATAAAAAAACCTTTCTGAAAGATTATTTTTTGGAAAAATTTAAAAATTTAAAATATTAAAACTCCGGAAGGAACAGATCATAACGTTCGAATGAGTTATATGTGAATAACAATAACTTTTGATATGAAAATCGATCGGAATCAAACGTGAGTTTAAATCCCATATTAACTAAAATTGAAAAAGTTAAGCAATTAAGATTCATAAATCCACTATCTTAAAGTTTTGAATTAAGAGTGGTGTTAATTTTTTATGTATGGGTTGTGCTCATGTTCATTAGTATTATATCTCTCCAATGATCATTTCTCGAAAGATCCAACAAAAAATGAATTAACACCTTGTATGGTCATTAGATAATTTATATATATTTTCTTTTATTAATCTACTGAAATATCTTTTATTAAAATAATCATATCATGAATCGTTGAGTTTTAAGACAAAAAATAAAAAATACTTTGAATATTTTTCACATGAAGATAAGGATAGGGATAACTCTTCTTTATTTTATATGTTTAGTCTTTTAATATTTTTTTTTTGGATTCAAGGATTGAAACAAGTTTCTCTGGTTACTCTTTCGACACGCCTTTATGTATATAGACTTCTCTCTAAGGAAAATACTCCTTAGTCTTCTTTCCTCTAGTTAGAATTTTAAGAGAGATATAAAAGAGGCTAATGGTTGTTTTGTTATGTGAGTTTAGAAAGTTTAGGATGAGTAGTATTGTAGTAAATATAAGTTGTAGAAAGTAGCTTTGAAGATATTGAATGTACGAGTTTAAATTGATTTTTCATAGATATTACGATAAGTGGTATTAGCTTCATCCACCACTTCTAAGAATGATGGTTGTCTAATTATAATTTTTTAGATAATTATAAATTTTTTAACTTTTAGAATTATCTAGACTTATTGTTACAATTTCTAGATATATATATATATATATCTAAGTAAATATGTTTGTAACTTGATCTTCTATCCTACAGTACTTAAAATTTTCTTATTTTGTTTCGTCTCTCAAGTGAAATGTGTTTAATATCTATGTGGTTTGTTCTTCAATGATGAATAGATTCTTTGTCATTATTGTAGCGAACATGTTGTCATAGTAAATGATAAAATAGTTATCTTTTTACTCTCTTATTTGTCCATGCATTCTTTAAAACCATAATATTTGACTTGTAGTTTTTGTAGCTGCCACGTATTTTGCTTTTGTTATTGATTGTTCTATTGTTAAAATCCCGGTCCAGGTGAGAATGCATAACCTTTTTTATTTTTTCGTCTCATTTGTCGATCATATCTATCATTGTCATTGTAGTTAACTAGTCTTAAATTTGTCATGGTTTTGTACAATGTATCAAACTCGTACATTATCGATCTTGTCTACTTATTAACAATGTTGCCAAGCAATTTTGAGTTTGTCATAGTTTTGTAGAATACCAAACTCTCTTGTACATTAAAGATATCTTAAAATTCTTTTTATTAATCCAAAGTGAATTCGACTTAATCTTTGCATGAACCTTGATAAAAGACTTATAACGTACATAATATATGGTCTTGTGCGTGTTAAATATATAGTAAGCTTTCAATTAAGCTTTTGTTGTGTGATGTGTCACCTTCCAATGCTCAATCAATTTTTTTTGTAGCTTCTCATTTTACATCTTGAACTTCTTTAGCAAAGTCTCTAGATTTTTTAAAAGATAAATATTTTTTTTTTATATATATATACATATATATGTATATATATATATATATATATATGTATATTTGTATATATTTGTATATATACAAATATATATTTGTGTTTAATATTTTTTAAAAGATATATATATATTTGTATATATATATATACATATATATGTATACATATGTATGTATATAT
>Ga0209589_1001975_pt1 | contig 34878 bp, 18 predicted proteins | sample CowpeawhiteBW_FD_187525 | JGI IMG/M metagenome (GOLD analysis project Ga0209589, IMG submission 187525) | Root nodule microbial communities of legume samples collected from California USA - Cow pea white BW (SPAdes) (version 2) | ecosystem: Host-associated > Plants > Roots > Nodule | place: USA...
GAGCTTATGAAAAAAAAAAAAAAAAAATAGTAGTCCTACATGGTGAGTGACCAAAACTCTATTTAAGAATAAATTAAATTACCTCCTGTCTCTGAATAAATCCTTGCTGTTTGAGATCATACAATTGGAATAAAACTGAAAAAAGGGAAAGATAGGAATCCCCAACAAGCATATGAATATCAATAACAGATAACTATAATTCTAAAAATACTCTTTCCTTTCTAATCATTAATAATTGTTGTTGGCTAGAAGATATCTAGACTCTTGATAAATATTAGTTGCTTACACTCAATCTTATCATTAATTGATGCATTGGGATGAAAGACAGAAAGAGCAAGTGCAAACTCTTTGAAATCAAGTATCCCATGATGCTTTGTGTCAAACAAGTCAAACACCTACAAAATTTAAACAATAAAAAATCATGAATGGGGCAAATACATTTCTAAAAAGGGATCATATCAAATGTATATGGCATTTAACTACTTCTTTAGTTTTGCATAATCTTTATTCATTTCCTTGAATACGAAAGGTTAAAAGAATTTAAAGATCACCACAAGAAATTAAATTTTTATGTACCCTATCCGCAAATAAGCTCTCTTTCTTGGTTGTCTTGAATAAGGCCAACTGAAATTCATCCTGCCATGTAAAACAGAGCACTTGTTATTTTAGGGATATGATAGAAATAATTTCATTGTTCCAACAAGAGGTTGAAAAAATAAATATACTTACAAAAACATTATGAAAGCACTGAGAATGACACAAGATTACCGACCTTAGTAATTAGTCCATCATCAAGTACTGCACTGCTGATCTTCTTGAATAGTTCATACAGTGCTTCAATCTCACTTACACTAACTGCATTGAAAATAAAACAAGTTAAGTTCTAAGTCTTAATAAAAGGATTAGTAGAGTGCTAAAGGTTATTATACAGATCCATTTCAATCCAACATCAGAGTCTTCAAAGGCATTGAAAAGGACACTGTCTTTATAACCACTTTTATTCGGTTTAAATTATACATCCTAAAATCTTACTGTATACTAGAAACTTCTAAGAACTGATTTGATGCTCAATAGTATAAGATCACCATTTAGTGTTAACGGCCAAAACTATGTAACAAATCAAATATTTTTTGTCAATGGCATCTAAAAGATCATAAAAGCCAAGAAAGAAAAATGCACAACAAGATTCAAGGAAAATAAGAGAGATAAGAGACCAAATAGATGCAGGAAATAATTGTAGCTAGTATTTTAGTTCGTGCATGGCACCTCCCAAGGAGAGAGGAAATAATTTTTTGCTACTTTTGAAAATAGTGTGTGAAATGCACTTCCATGGAGAGAGAAGAGAGTGCTAAAAAGCTTAATCGAGTGAGTGAGTCTTTCACTCTCCAATTTGAAGGTTCTAATTATAGAATAGGAATAGATTGGAGCAAATCCAACTATCCAATTTCTGCAAATCTGGAAATACTATATACGAAATTGAAGCAAGATGAATTGCTGGTTTGTTTCGTTGTGAACTAAAGTTCCAAAATATCATAAAATGGAAAAAAATTACGGTGATAATAACATACACACTGTTTGTCTTGCAAGTACTTCTGGATTTAGTAAACCTCTTGGCTGCTGCTGGGAATATTCAGCATCACAAAAGTTTATCACAGCAGTATATAACTGCTTTAATCCATCAAAGCACTGCACCATGATCTTTTCCAGATGTCAAAACATTCCATAGCTGGAAATCCCCACAAAAAAAAAATAAAAAATAAAATAACATCAGTAAGTTGTGCTTGTATCATGAAAGAAAAACTCCAACTATGGTACTTAATAAAGAAAACAATTTTTTTAACTAAAATAACCCAAGGACACAGAAAGATTATAGAAATAAAGCGAATAACAGTACAAAAACTTATGGTGAAATTTTCATATCATCACCTACATTTTCTCAATCCAGGTTGATTCTCCATATGCTCATGGGAAGAGGGGTAAAAAGAAATAGGGGGAAATAATTGATTAATTAAAACGGGAAGTAAAATATAAAACAACGGACAACCAAATTGAACATAAATCTGGAAGTTGATTTAACAGTCCTAAGAGATTTGTCAACATACACAGAAAAATGAGGACACTCAAAGTACGCATGTTTAAATGGCATTGAATTAATAAGGTGGACACCATTAACTATTTTAATAGTATTTATACAAATTCCAAATTATGGTTGCATTTACTACCATAAACTTGATCCCAATCTTTAATAATCTAGGTGAATACTCGCTATTAAATGAAAAAGGCGCAACACAAAACTTCAAGTAGCACTTCATATTAGTCACATCATAACAAAAATATTTGTTATATTTTAATAAACATATTTTAGATACAATTTCAGGAATGAAAAGGATGGAATCTATCTGCAATACTAGGTTTCATAAAAATATTATACCAAATGGGTGAAAGGCATTGATATACACATAATCGTTGAAAAACAAACATGAAGTGCTTCTTGATGCAGATGAGACAGAAGCAGAGGAAATGATACACTTCTCCTGGCCAAGGTTTTATAGTTTCATCTTAAACACTAACATACCGAAAATTCACTATGTTTATGAGTACAAAATGTCACAGAAAACAATTACCAATAGTATATTCAAACAACATTGCAGATAAGCTAAGCATAAACATGGTGTTATACTAAATTCGACATAACACTAACCATAAAAAACGACAAGCAATAGAACTAAACTCTGTAATGAAATCGGCAAAAACAAGAGAAATGTTTTAATCAAAGACTAAACACTCACATAAAATTCCCTCCGAAAATTCCCCTTTACTCCATCACCACTCACTCACACACAAGACAAAAGGCCCGGACAAAGAGAAGGTATATAAGATAGACAACTTCAAGTGTTTCCTTCTAGTCCAAGAAGAGAAAACAATTATATTGTAAAGACAAACTACAAGTAAATGTTTGCTTAAATCCTGAAATATCAGCCAAAACCAATACAATCATAAATTATCTGATTTACATTCCGTTTCAGCAACTATTAAAGAAAGCCTTCCACCTACCTTCATCATCACATGAATTATTGAATTTAATATGCAATTATTCATACAGTCAATCCAAGCAACAAAAAAGAAAGAAAATATGTTATACCGTATATCGATAAATTGAAGCATGTGCACACCCATGCGTAATATTTCCATGCAGTAAATAGCTAGAACAAATTTCTGGCTTCGCCATCCAGAAATTTATTAGTCAAAGCACGTAGTCATTCTCTTTCTTGAGAATTCAACAAGCCAAGAAAATATCTTTGTACCAGACCTACCAAACAGTCCCGTATTCCACCCTTTAAAGATAAATATTTAACAATACTTGCTTTCATTACTTAAAATGATTGCAGACCCCATCAAACAGATTCACCCGATTCCCCTTTAAACAAATATTCTACAACCACAACCATGGAAAGCAGAAACATGATCTTGAATAAACATACACATGAACTCATTCTCTCGATAAACTGGGACAAAAACTAACTTAGAGGTGAGCACAGTTATTGACCAAAAAACTAAAAGTGACTCTGAAAACCAGATAAATGGAAAATCACAGGTTCAACAACACGGCACAAAATTCACGTTTTCTTTTACATGCATCAAGCAAGGCAAGAAAGACAAGAACATCGTGACACTACACGAGGCACTGAATTGAATCCCATTGAGATTTCAAAATGTCGTTTAAAAACAATAAGTGACGCGAATAGTGTAAAATTAAACAGATTCATTTTCTTTGATTGCTGAATAAACAACACACAAAGTTAAAGCTTTCAAAATCTCTGGATTAAATTAAATGAAAGAAATAAAAACAAAACTTTCAAATGATAAAGACGAGGCACTGCAGAACTGAGTGAAATGGAGTTGTGGGGTTTACCTTTCAGAAACCAGAGAAAAGAGAAGAAGTGGACATGTTTTTTGTCTGTGTGCTTTACTATGAAACTCAACGGGAGAAACAATTTTTTGTTTGTGTGTATTTATATTCATTTTTCAAAGAAATGTTATTTATTAATTGCGAAAATGGGTTTTTATTAATCAATATCGTTAGCAAAAAGGTGACTGATAGAAATAGTGAAAGCCATGGAACCATAAAAAATAATTTTGAAAAAAATATCTTCTTTCTTTTCTTGTGTCCTGATAAAAGAATCAAAATTGTTTTGTAAACTAGCTTGCAAAATTGAAAAAAAAAAATTATGGAAAGAAAATATGGGGGTTATTAAAAATGGGAAATAAACCATCTTATTCTATTTAGGATACCGTTTTTGAGAGAAGGGAAAATAAAAGAAGTTGGAAGACAGAAACTTTATAATGAGTGACATGTGGCTCTTTGACCGTTTGACTGGTGGTTTCAGTTTTTTTTTTCTTTTTTCTTTTCTCGTTTTCTGGTAGTTGAACCAAGTAATCATTTGATAATAGTAATGATGATTACAAATACTAAATGTTTCTGGTAACAGTAATGATGTTCTATATTTTAGATGTATTAATTTCTATAAGATGAATTTTAAGTTCATAATTTTAAGGTAAATTTACGTTAAATCAAAAAGTACGAATTTTTTAGTTTTGATATGGTAAGTTTTACTTATTAATTGATTTAATTAATGTGAATAAAGATAGTCCAACTAGAGATTGTTATATAATGATATTCTTAGAGGATGTTAGGGAAAACATAAAGAAAATGATAGTTTGACAAAAGAAATTGACAAATTTTCACAAACTACCTATTTAGATAAAAAAAAGTTACTTTATTGTTTCATTTTATTAAAAAATAGAAAATTTATTTATTTAATTATATTTATGGAAACTTTGTCAAATTTATCAAAAAATAATTTTTTTAAATTTATAAGTAATTTTTTAGGTTTTTAGATGTTATGTTGAATTTATGAGACCATTTATGGTTTAAAATATGTTTGGAGAGGAACTTTCACAGGTTTTGGTCGTAAAATAATTATTTAGTTTTATGATTATTTGGATGAACAAGTAAATTTATTGGAGTCTCAATAGTAAGATAATGTTGGTGCTTAAATTTTTGTATGCATATACATTCGAAGTTTCTTATATTTTTTGTGAAGAAAATTATTGTATTGATAAATTAATTAATTTAACTATTATTCATACATAACAATATAAGTACTAATAACAATATAAGTACTAATGTATCAATAGTAAGATATTATTAGTGCTTGAATTTTTTTTAAGCTTTTGCGAAGGAAATTATTCTATTAATAAGTAGTTAGTTAATTTAATTTTTATTTATATAACAATATAAGTGATTTAATATTTTATATCCTATATTTGTTTAGATTTTTCATAGTGGATATAATTTGATTATCATTCGTAAAGTATAATTTTTATTATAATTTGATGTAATTTTCCATGTTTTATATTTTTTTATTTTATTTTTTTTAATAAATTTTCATAAAATAATAAATGATTAATGAATTTTAGAAGATGTCAGTTTTATTGACACGTCATAGTCGATAATAATATCTACATGATCTTATTTGAAAAGAAAAATTGTACATTATTAGTGTGAAAAATATAATCAACCAAAAATCACGTTACAAATATGATTTTTATTATAAATAAATAAATTAGTTATTTCTTTGAGATAAGGTTTTTTGGTCGACAACTAAATGTTGCGCTTCATCAACTTGCTAGAGTGACACAATTTCGTTCTAGATTATTCAAAAAGAATTCTGAGCTTATTGACTATAAAAAGTATGATTTTTATCATTGTTAAATGTGTTTCAAATTATTATTAAATAATAATAAAATCGTATTTTCAGCGAACTATTTTCTTAGAAAAGAGATTAATTAAAAATATATTAGCGACTTGTGTCTTACTTTCTTTTATATTCATATTTTTTTATTAGTTTGCTATGCAGAAAATATTAAATGAGAATAAAAACAATTAATGTCTTAAAAAAATATTGTCTTCTTTACATTTTTTAAATTTCTCAATAATAAACATTAAATTATACAAAAATAATAAATAAATATATGACAAATGAAAATGTAAAAAATATACTTTGCCCTGAAAATGGTTTTAAAGAGCTTAATATTTTAGAATCTAGTCCAATTGGAATGATATTATAATTTTATATAAATGTATGAAATATTAATTTAATGTAACTACTTATGTACTGTGAAACAGTTATCTTTCTTTCTCTTAACTGTTTAAGATGATAAACATCAAAGAAAAACAAATGTTCACACACAAAAAAAAAAACTAATTATTTAAAAAAGTTATGATTAGTTGGTTACAATTTGAAGTGATTTTAATTTTCTGCTTTTGACTAATTGTGTTTCTGATTGATAAAAAAACGTCTATATAGTATTATTAAATCGAGTAAGCAATTTAAAAATCAGATCCATCATTAAATTGGTAAGAAAATTATTCACATTTAATTAATATAACCATTGTTGAATAAGTATAATATACTTTTAATAATATATTAAATATTTAGTTTATACTAACATAAAAATATTATAATTAAATTAGTATATTTAGATTATTTGAAAAGTTCTGATAGGTTGGTTACAGTTAGGAATTGAGTTGGTGTATCTGTCGTCATTCTATGTTCATATTGATCAAATAAGAACTTCTACATTCCTTGTAAACAATTAATAAAAATAGATCATTATTAAATAGGTAAAAATACTGATTAATAATTTCATTAATATAGCACTTGTCGATTTAGGATTTAACAATATTAATTAAATATATTTTAATATAATATAGTTAGTGATATACTAACATAATTGTAATTTAATTTTGGCCAAAATCTTTTGATAATGTTGTTGAGAAGACTATAAGTATTTTATGTGAAACTTGATTTGTGAATTGGGCAAAATAGCGATCGACAACATAACTATAATTAAATGTTATTCTTGCAAGTTGCTTTTCATAAAAAAAGACAATGAAATAAGTTCATACTATCTATCAAAAATTTGTAATTAAAAAGTCAATACAAATCAATAACATTAATTGCGGGACTCAATTTTGCAAATGTTAGCTATTTACAATAATTCAGTTTGACTTTTTTCATGACTAACTAACTCGTGATTAAGTCGTTTTATTTGTATAAAAATCTTAAAAGTAAAATATTATTAAAAAAAAAAGATAATATAATGATTTGTCTATTTTACACAGTTTCTGTGGACATTAATTTTTAACAGTAAACAACTAACCAAATCCCACTAAAAAAAATATTTAGTGAACATGACATAAAATAATTAGTCATTATAGTGATCAATTTATATATTAATTTATAAACTAAAAATTATTAAACTAAATTGGTCACTATAGTGATTTAGTCTCTAAATTGGTTACTAACATTATCTACCAAGATTTTAGGTACCAAAATAATTAGTATCTAAATTAGTCACTAATGGACAATTTTTTTTTGTAGCTAAAACCTTAATAGCTAATGTTAGTGATCATTGAGAGACCATTTACTATAATAACCAATTTAGATACCAATTCATTATATAATTTAGAACCTATTCTAGTTACCAATGCACACATGGAAGTGAGAGAATGCAATTTTTCAAGATTTTTGTGATGATCCAAGAATATTCTCCTTTGTACCAACCTCTCCTAATCATTTTATTTCTAGAAGATACTTTTGGATTTTGTTAGGAAGTTCCTCATCTTTGTATTATTGCTAGGAGGTTCCTCTTCTTTGTATTATTGCTAGGAGGTTCCTCTTCTTGCTTGTTTAAGATCACTCTCCCCATTAGTAAATGGTTGTTAAAGAAGAAGTAAAATTATTATAGTTATTTTTTTGGTGTGAGTGTCTCTCTTTGAGGGTGAGATATTCCTTGGTCTTATCTTGAGCTTTGGTTCAAATGGCGGCAATCATCACTCATCTTGGTCCCCTAAGTAACGTGTCACCTTCCCCATCTCTTCCATCCTCTTTCTTTTTCTTCTTTGATTGATCCTTTATTTCAAGTCATTTATGTTTTGTCCATTTTATGTTTCTGTAATTCGTTGTCTTTGTTTATCTTGTATTCTTTACATTCTCTTAATTAAATTCATTCTCTCTTATTTTTAGTTGAGTCTCTTGAAGTGAGCCTTCACATCTAAATAACTTGTTATCTTAATGTCTAGTAAAAAAGTTTCTTGAGACTTTCTTAAACAACATAAACACAAACACATTGTATTCTAAAATCAAAAGTAACTCTTATCACATACTATACAATTTTATTATCTAAATATTTGTGATGTTTTTTGATTTTTTATGAGTTTATTCATGATCATGGGTATACATTTTTCTTAGTTTTTTTTTTCTCTTAAAAAGACCTAATAAGTGAAGCTATATGAAGATATTAAAGGTAAGAAGCCTATGAAATGGTATTTATGTACAGGAGCTATTGTGATCTAGTAAACTATTTTGTGAATAAGTTCAAAATTCAAATGAAGTGTTCATCTTCAATGGACGTGTTTAATACTTCTAGTCCACATTTAGTTGTAATTTATTATTTGATGTTGTAACGGAGTTATGAATTTTGATTGATAGATATATATTTATGATTGGGTATTAAGAGATATATGTGGTTAGAGAATTTTATTACAAATGAAGTGTTCATCTTTAATGGACATGTTTAATACTTCTAGTCCACATTTAGTTGTAATTTATTCATATATCTGATGTTGTAATGGAAGTTATGACTTTTGATTGATAGATATATATTTATGATTGGGTAATTTATGAGATATGTGGTTAGAGAATTTTATTACAAATGATGAAATGTTAAAATTCAAATTATTGATTTTATATTTTTAATTCAATTACAATATTCTTTTTTTGGTGTTAAATATTGTTTTTATTTTAATACTTAGTGATTGTGTATCAAAATGTTAATAAATGATCCAACAAATATAAGACTTTTACATAAACAAACATAAATCACTTAAACTATTTTTTTTTTGTTATATTTAATTCTTATCATGTTTTGAAAAACACATTGAATATATATATATATATATATATATATATATATATATATATATATATATGAGTTTATACCGTTGTAAGTATGTCTAAATTTAATTATTTTACAGCTAGCAACCGGATAATGTATGTAATTGCTATTAAATAAAAATATTCTTATCATGAATTTACATTACATTTGTTTTACATATATAAGATATTTGATATCATTTTTAATTCAAAATTTTAAGACAATATGATTATGAACCTTTCATCTTATATAATATTTAACTTTGTCTTTTCTAGACTTTGATTCACACTTATATTATTCCGAACCCATCCATCCAAAACTACTTCAGAAAATGGATGCAAAATACCACACTGTAGATTCTGCCATATTTTATCTAATTAGTTGGAAAACAGAAGCTGCACAAACTTATCAATAGAAAGTATGCTATGTTAAATAGTAAATATGAAGAAAGAAAATGATAAACTAAGCGAGACAATTGATTTTACCCATCAAACAAGTTTCTATATTTTCTAGTTTTAACAACTAAAAACAGTTTTTTAAAATGGAATTCAAGCATACCCCAGTTTTTATTTTTTGGTATAAGCATAACTATGGCCACTAATAATACCACTTTTAAGGCTAAAGTTGTTCATTTTCCTGTGCCACAAACACTATGAGTGGTTTTATTCCTTTTCATATAAGGCAATTGAAATGTAATGAAAACAGTATTAATCTGAGAGAAGTCAACTGCATTTGTTGCAATGACCTCTTTGATAAATACAACTCTTTAACAGTGACAGAAAGTAGAAAGGACAATACCTTGCTTACATTTATGACACTTGTAAAAAAAGAAATGATAAGAATAGAGGCTACTAAGTTCATATGTAGGGAAATGAGGATTGCTCTGAATGTTTCAATTTCAAAGATTGCAATTACTATTATCTCTATCTTCCCTTTTGACGGCCATGTTCTGATTTCTTGCTTCTTGCCCTTTGAATGTTATTCTTAGAATCTAAGTCCAACTTGCTGCTTGACATTCTCTCTTCTTTGGCTACCCTTAACTTTTCTGACCCTATCTCTTCGCTGTCTTCTCTTATAACCATCTTTCTTTCCAAGTCCAATGCTAACTTAGCATCTGATTGTTTAGCTTTGTGTTGACCCTTTTCTCTATCTTCAGCATGAGTGATTCTTCTTGTGACTTCTTCTTTGTTTATCAAAGACCGTTTGCCATGACTATCTCTAGTGACTGGTCTCTTTTTTGCTCCTAGAAGTAGATCATGTGGTTTTTGCAGCTTGGAACTAGTGGTTTCCATAGAATCTTTTTCTTGTTCAAAGTAGAGGAGCTGCACCACAGTTCTTAATGGCAGAGATTCATTTTTAACAGCATGTGCACGCACTTCTGGAGTCAGTCTTTGGCACTCCAGAATCCCACACAAACGCTTTTTCTCTGCCTTGCTCAGGTCAGGATGCACCTGTGTATGCATTGAACATAAGTCACATCATGCAGGCACCATAATAAGAACCAAATTACCAGAAAATAAAAGTTGATCCTTGAACTGGAATTAGCTTATGTATAAACTAAAGTAAACTTTTGGACAAATTAAATCAGATAGTTTTTATAAATTTGTTTGGTATGGCATAGAGATTCACCTTTAGATAGATGTTGATAGCCTGGTAAAGATCATCATGGTCTAAACGGCCAATAGCTGGCACAGTTTCAGCCAGAGAGACAAACTTTGACACTGGCATGTTATCATCCCTTGCCACCACTTGAAGATAGGAATCAATGAGCTTACCAACATTTCTGATTGATTTTAATAAGTGTCTGTTATCCACAGCACCAGGGTAGAGTCTTTTCCAAAACTTCAAGAAACTTTCCAGCACTGCTAGAACTAACTCGGTGTCATAAAAATTTTGGTCCAAAGAGGATGTTGAAGGATAAAGCAGGTCACTCACTGTTGCCTCCTCAAACTGTATACTGGCTCTCTTCACCAGTTCTGTTTTTGTCACTGGGGAAACTCCAAGAGGGCCTGAAATGCTGAGGAGCCTTAACAAGAAGCCAGCTGAAACTGACCCTCTATCTGCAGGAATCATGCTCACAATTGTCTCCAGAATTTTTCGGTTAATGGCTTTGGATTCTTCTGTTATTGCTGCAGAACCAAGTGAGTTTTTAAGCTTTGTGATGCCAGGTAGCCACTTACAAGCATAGACATGCAAAGCTTCACCAATAAGCTGTGGTGGGAGCACATATGTTGATCTAATAGCCATTATTATGCATCTGAAAAGATCTATGTTAAGATCAGACACATCCTCAGTCCACCAATCCTTTGGGACTGAATGATGCTGCTTTCTGGTATAACCAGGCCTTGTGTAGGTGTAGGACCATTTGACCTGCACATAATCACCCTTGTTAAATAAAAAAATGTCTAGAGTATCAATCTGTGAAAATAATTTATGGTCTCTCAGTTCTTGACCTGCGGTGGGGGTGTAAGAATTTTCTCAATAATTGAATCAATGCATTTTCTTGTTATGCCAAGATTCTCAGACCACTCAGGTAACTTGTCAGTGGCCTGCAGTGCTGCAATAGAGTCCTTCCATCCTTCAAGAATGCATGAACTGAAGAAAGCTTCAAGTTTGCCTACAAAGTTTCCCTTCTCTATGGACTCATTCATTTGTAGGAGCTTAGCGGCGCAGAGTGCAGGTACAAAGTTATGAGCACTGATGTTGATTGAAACTCCATAGCAGAACTTAGCACAGAGTTCAAAAGCATCTGCACCTCCAGGCATGTCATGAAGCTCTAGAGGAACATTCTCAGAATCACTAGAATCTGAGCAAAGTCTTTGTAGAAGGCCACATTTTGGAAGAAGCGAAGACTGCGGCCAACAAAAATGAATTATAGATTAACAAATATTGAGTTACTACTATCTTTTTGCACACATCGCACTCTATCTAATTCTTATACCTTATGTAGCACATATGTAGTATCATTGATTTTTATCACAAGGTCAGCTTGTGCATCTGAAACCAGACTCCTGCATTTATGATATGTTAATACACATGTTAGTTTGTGTAAACATAAATAGAGAGGGAAAATAGGTTGCATGCCACTCTTGGACCAAAGCTCGATAAAAATACCTGGTAGCTTGTTCAGTGTAGAAAGTATCAGGCCTTGTACCAAGTTTCATGAACTTCATATCTACTTATTGTGATCTATTCCCAATGGTCAAGAAAAACCTCTACTTGAAAAACTGAAATTCTGCATACCACAACTTCAATGATACTACAGATCTCATAAAGTGAAGGTTAAGATACCATGCAATTGAACATAAAGAAAGATAGAGACAGAGAGAGACAGAGAGAGAAAGAGAGAAAAACAACACGTAATTTGTAAGAAATCCCTTTTCATGCGTGAATTATAAGGGTCATGTAGTAGTGGCAAGCTTGAAAGACATGGTGAACAAACATGCTTACTCAACTTATATCATGGTTCTGGTTCATGATTATGCAACACTCAAACTAAGAGGTGGAGGAGAGAGTGAATAAATCACTATATACGAAGGTTGAAGACCAGGACACAAACTCACTTGATACCATGTCATCTCCATACTAATATGTGAGAGAAAAATCCAGAAAATAAATGACAACAGAAGATGTGCCAGAAAACCTTACCTCAACTTTCATATAACAATGCCCTCACAACCTCATTTATTTGCGTATAACTCTGCAAGAACTTCAATTTATAGATGTGGTGTTCTCATCTACAGATTAAAGGAAACAAGAAACAATCAAATCCAGTTTTTGCCTATATGCACTGAGAAAGAGTATCAGAACAGTAACTATATAGAGAAATACTTATGCTAGCCAGATGCGATGCATTGATGCTGAACAGTAATGGTAAGAGAAGTACTTATGCTAGATGACATGCATTGATGCAAGTTTGTCTCCACTCTAGAGCCTTTGGAAATTACTTCCAACTTCAAGCTAAATTAAGCAATTGAAGCAAATGAGTAAAATTAGGTGGCTGTCGACACTCTAATTGAGTTAAACCAGGTTTCAGATCTTTATGCTCACTGTGCCAGGTCCAGACATGTAACGACTTATAAGAAACTGAACAACATTAAAATTTGAGTATGCAACTCAACTTAATTGTGCTGTTCAAATTTTGAGAAAGGAAAACCAATGTCAACCAACAAGAGAAGAACAAGGAAACTGATATTGGAAAATACTAATATCAATGTCCCCTTATAATAACATGACTGCTACTTAAGCCCTTATACCGACAAAGTAGTATCCGTTTGATTTTGATTAGAAGTGAAGTTTCTTTGTCCTGTTTCTACCTTAATAGTTATAGCACATGGTTGTTCGAGAGCTTTGTCTCTAAAGTGATCAGTTGATATGTTAAAAAGCCACCCTCTATTATAAGTTATACATACCATTTGGGCAAATATTCAAATGATCTTAAAGGGGTTTGAACCAAACTCTTTAATTATGTCTGCATATATTATTTTCTGAGAAATCATATTGGATAAAGCAACAGCATGATTTAAACTTGACTTAAATTATTGCACATATCAGCAACTTTTTCCTACTCTGAATATCTCCAATGCTTATTGGAAAAAGTAAAAAGTAAAAGCTGAGTAACTACTCTAAAGTATATAATGAAGAAAACAGGATAAATTTCGAACTTTCCTGCAAACTGCACAGCCGTTTTGTATGTATAGCTTAGGAAACTAGTGTGGATAAATATCTAGAACTAATACTTGGCTGCACTGCTCAATTTGATTTTGTAGAAGAAAATTATCCTTACATCCAAAACCAACTTTAGGAGTTTCTTGTTGGACAAATCCGAAAGGTGAATCTCCTCACTGATGCATACCTACTTTTATTTTGGTGTCAGACCCTGGTATGCAACTTTGTATAGCGACCTATCCGAATCAAGCTACATGGAATCTCCCAACTGATGCATTCCCATTTCATTACCTTACTAATGTTCCTAGAGTTTTTCTTTTCTGGTATTACCTTTTACCAGTGGTTTCAATTACTCGTACTTGGTCCAATTATTTATCATATAGATAATGGTTAATGTTTACTGATGGAAAATGCACGAGCAGTTTGTTAATTATGTGATAAAAAATGGTAAGCAATAATAAAAACATAAGTAACCAAGTAAGCAAAGATATAACATTATTGCCTTTTACACTTCTCTGAACAGTACATATTGCCCCCATTCTCCAATAAATGTCACTTCAGCAAAAATTTGTTCTAAATGATCTGTTGTTTTTCACTGTCAAGAAAACATATATTTCCTTTTTTCCTCACCAAAATTTCCTTCTCCCTCCAAGAGCATAAATTAACAGCATTTGCTTTCAAGAAAGTGACAATACTTTACTGTTCTGGTTTTTTTCATAGTTTTTTAGAACAGTTGTTCGTTTTCTATCCTTGTACAGTACTATAAAGTGACACTAATTTGAGAATGGGGGAGTATAATAAACATTGGTAAAAAATTGTGCGAATCCACAATGAAAAAAAATGACAGAGAACCAATTATACAGACAGACGCACACATATAATATGCTAAGAGACTTTTCATTATTTTGTGTGTACTGATGAAAATTCATTCAACCCACCCAAAAAGTTATATATGAATAAAAAAGCAGCAGAATCGAAAAAGATGCCTTTATACAGCAAAAAACATACATGTTTTACGTTGATAGAGGGTGTCTGTGTTCTGAAGTTGAAAATTAACTGTTAGGTGAGACCAAAAACAATATACTATAGCTTTAAAAGTACCTTCATGTTGGATCGTAAGGGTATATAAATCCAAAGCAAATATGGACCAATACACACAGCTATCTTTTCAGAAAAAAACTTTTGATTCCATATATACATGCATGATTATGTTAAGAAAATACTGGCATAGAAATCCGAAAGAAAGTGATGCACCAGTCACATGTGACCACTGATCAATAGCTTCTTAAGATAATACAAATGTCATCCATGCATCTTTTTGTGAGGCTACCTTGCTCAATCGCTCTCATTGTGTATCCAAAGAACTTACATATTTATAAACTAAGATAGACCTTTTTTTCTATTGAAAATTATAATTGGTCAGATTGGTCCTTATCCAAAGTTTGGTGTTCTCAATTATCCTACCCTTTATTAAGTACATAGGAACCAAGAAAGACGGACGACAACTTTTTCTTTCTTCCATTATTTCTCTTTTTCTTCCCAATTTTGTTCATACAATGGCTGAAAAGAGCACAGCATTATTAGTTTCACAAAAGCAAGTCTTTAGGCAAGCTTCATATAATATAAGGGAATTAAAGAACTTATATACAATGCTTCTCAAAGTTGAGGACATTAGTGCTATTTCTGTGAGGCCTTTTCCACCGTTCATTTGTTAAAATCTGGCATAGAATTTGGTCTGTGCTTTCACAGACAAGTGGTGGCAAAGCAAAAAGCACCGTGTTTGTAGCACAGCACCTATTGCTTTCAACAAGACACAAAAAAAGGGCTTCATGTTTTTTTCTTCCAAATAATATGGCATCAGAATCTTACAAGGCACTATTTTCTTAGAGGCAATAACTCTCACAGATCCCAATTCAATGATCACCGCCAAAATTCAGAAAGTGCATAGTTAATTTCTGCTACCTTTGCTCAACACAGAACCATTGACATCCCCTATTTGATTCGTGGGTGGCATTTAGCTAATTATGTGGCTCTTCTCATCTAGTAGTCACTCTCCTCTCACTCTTCACAAGAAGGTTTTACCACTTCCTTTTTGTCTTTTTTCTCTTGGATTTTTTTAAGCAAACAGAACCTAATACGTGCTGCTTTTTCAGAAAAACAAATTTATGTCTGACAAAAGTGCTCTTCATCTGTGTAACAGAATGGAAAAGGTTTTTAACTGGTTGTGAAGTGGTAAGTCAAACAGAAATGCTTTACTCAAAATCGCTCCCTACTCCCTAGTAGTTATCTTCCTATGCTTTCACAATTAGGCCTCTCATCACAGCACCAAGCAAATGCATTGGAAATGTCCAAAGAAATTTCAAAAGTAAAGAAAGCAGAAAAAACGTACCCGTGAACACATCATTGATGTTAGTTGAATGATAGGAAGCAGAGAAAAGCATTCACAACTGAAAAAGCTGCAGTTCCGAAGTAACTGTACAAAACGAAGAAAGTAGATGAAGCAGAAGCAGCAGAAGCAGAAGCAGAAATATCAGTTTTTGAAGTAAAGGCAGGCAGAGTAGAGATATGGGGTGGCCTAAAGTCAGAAAGAAGCATATATGCATGGACATTGAAGAAGAAAAGTGAATGCTTTATTTACTAGTTTCATGCAAGTAATCCTCAGAGACAAAGAAATAGAGAGAGGGTTAGGGTATAGTTGAAAAGGCTCTTGTAGAATAGAAGCAACCAGGGAAGGCACCAACAGCAACAGCAACACCAACATCAACACCAAGTGAAGAAAAACGAATAGCACAATGTGTCCTTACCAAGAGTGCTATAGAGTACAAGATTGAAAAGAGAGAGAAGGAGTGAGTGGTTGGTTGGAATTAGTCAACATAGTAATGCATCAAAAGCATGGCATGATATAGTCCTTTGAATAGCAAATAGAATGCAATACAGAGAAGGGGAAAAATTGAAAAACAAGTGTTTGAGTCTTCACCTCAACAGCTTCAAAATTGGTGCTGTATGATTAAACCACAAAAAGCATGCAAAGCAAGTGGGTTATGGCATTGGAGTGCTCTCCTATACTAATTGAAAAAGAAGGTTGTAGTGGGGCCTAGTCTCAACATAGGTGAAAGATACACTGTGCATTCATCATCATGCTTCCCCCCACTAAACCTTGGGATATTCTTCTTCGATTAGGTCTATGCTTGGGCCACCCCTGTGTGCATGTTGGCCACGTGTCCATTTCTGTGCCGTTTGTTACATCACATTTTCCTCTGACTTCTCTCTTTTGCCTTCTTTTCAAGGCCAAACACAGACAAACCTTTCTCTTTCTCTTCCTCATCCCTTTTCTCTGTCACTGCATGATTTTATTTTGGTAAAAACTTGCTTCCATTTTTCTCTCTTGTGGCTGCTATAAGATATCGATGCATTAGGAAAAACGCGTGTTCATTACTATGCTGATCTTTAACATAAATTCTTATCACACGTATTGCTAAAATAAACTTGTAATCTTAAATGAAAACTAAAAGCAGGTATAGAAAAATTTGTCCTTTTATATTTGGTTAATGATTCTCTCTGCTCCTGTTCATTCATTCGTGCATGGAGTGTTGAGCTCCCCAGTGGGGTCCCCAGATGATTTTATTTGGTGTCATAGAGAAGGACAAGGGACCCCTCACCAATCCCTTCCGCTGAAAGAAGATGGGGTAACCATTATCAAAAAGTCTTTAATTAGCACTAAGAAACAACAAGAAAATGAATGGTTTGGTTTTGGTGTCAATCTTAACAGCTAGCTAGCAGAACATTTATACCAACAAGTGGGTTTTAGCAAGAACTAAGGACTGAACTTTTAGTGAAAATAAAATTATAAAATTAATTTCTTTATAAGTTAACTGCATAAAAAGAGTAATGTCATTGTATTTATTTTGCTGTAAACATGTTTTCAGGTGTAATCTAAAGGTATGATTATTGATTGCGTCTCAAACTTATGAAAAAGATGCATGTGGAGGAAAAAAAAACAGGAAAAGCAGAAGAAAATGTATGAAGATAAGGTGAAAGCAATATATTTGGTTGATTAATTTTTGGTCAAGTCCAACCCAAATGATGTTATGACTAAGGGATGATGTCGATTGGCATGATGATGATGATGATCTGAATAACACATGATCATGATAATGGTGATGATTATCTTGAATTTGTTTAGTGTTTGTGAATAAGATGTTCAGTGTCCAAACCAATTTACGAACCGACCATGTGACTTTCCATGAAGATTGTCAGTAATTTTTGTGGGAATCCATGCCAACCTGTGTTGTTTATTGTGCATGCACCACTTTAATTGATGTGCTTTTTTTTTTCTAACCCTCCTCAAATTATTATATATACGTACCCTTTTCATTAGTATTAGTGATTTAATTTTAATTACCTCGAACTAAAAATTATATTTGTAAAGTTAACTGTCTTTTATTCTTTTTAATAATTTAATTAAGTTTTTATAAATTTAAGTATTTTTAGTTTAACTTTTATTTAGTTCTATTTTTTATATTTTTTAACTGGGTTTTTGCTGTTTAATTTTTTGTTAATTAGATGATAAAATTTTTATTTTATTTGTTTTATCTCAACGTATTACAAAAATATAATATTAAAATAATATTAATGTTAATGTAAAGTTAAAAATAATTTTTGTTATTTTTTTGAAAAAGTATTGAATAAGAATGTTGTGGTAAATAATTTTCACATCATCCATAACTAATAAATTATTTCATTATTTAAAATAATAAAAATCATTTTAATTTTATATTAAATTTTCTTATATACTTTAATTAGTACGTTAATACTCAATGCAGTTCCAGCTGTCTTCCTCTCACACCTTCCATTTTCTGTGGTTGTTTTATCCTTCACATATTTTAGAAAACCCTTCTTTTATTTAAGAAAGAATGTCACTTAAATTGTTTTATACATAAAATAAATTAATCTAAACAATTATTTGAATTTGACAATTATTATTATATACTAGTCTCTTTTATATATATATATGCACGACTTTCACTAAAAGGAAACTTATAACTTTTTTGTTACATCAATTATTGTTGTTATTATGAGATGTTACAACAAATCGATGAAATCTAATGCTTTTAGCCTTTTAGAACAGCTTCATGCTTCCATATCTTCTGGTTTAGGTATTTATTTTTTCTTTTCATTTTTTGGATTAATTAATTACCTCATTTCAGATCTTCGTTAGACACTTCATTATTTTATTTTTTATTTTTTTGCCCACGCGGCTTCTAGCGTATATAATAACTTCCATAATCATTGTTATTATTATAACTTAAAAGAGTGGTAATTGAGTATAAATACATTAATGTATATTGGTGGGGAAATAAATGGCTAAGGTTCTTACCATTTTCATACCTAAAATGATGACCCTTTTCTATAATGATGCAAATATAGCATGTTTTGACGCTTAAAAATTCTTTTAGTAACAAATAATTATTGATTATTATGTCTATATTTATGTGAAGTGGGAGATTGAAACTTCACATTTAATTAATGGGTTGCTTGGATAATTTGTGAAGATACATATGGTGAGGCATGGAGCATGAACTAATTGGTAAAGATATTATCAATAATGGTAATGATACATGTGTAAACCTTCAATTAGTAAAAATAATATGGTACACAATAATAAGTATGGTCAATCTTTAGATGAAAGAAAATGATTTTTTAACAACTAAGTTTTGACAATTTTTTCTTACAATCTGATGTGGTATTTTCTAAGTGATTTTCTATTTTTTCATCTTCTCGTTTCTCTATATTTTAAAACCACTTAAAAGATGTCGCTTCAAATTATAAAAGAAAGTTGTCAAAATTTAACTGTCTAAATATTATTGTGCTTAAAAAATACATGGTAGTAGTCAAATGTTACTTTATCATAATGGATCCCACTACTTGGAATCAAAATTAGGGTTTTTTTTGCTACCCATTTGAGGAGACAATTAGTTTAGTGCACAATAGAATGTTTGACAAGGTGCAAAATAATTAATTATATTCTTCTTTTATGGATAACTATTCCTTGAAACAAGGTATTCCATGACCAATAATAAATCATGTACCCCACATCTTGCTTCTTTCATTGGTTTTATTTGAATTGATTGTAAGTTAGTTTTCCATGAGATGCTATTTGTAAAGAATTTCGTCATTTAGTAGTTGGTTTATGTATGAAAGTCTTTTAGAATACATATAAATTATCCAAATGCATTATCATGATTATAGAAAATCTATTAAATAAACTCTAGAACTTTGATGTCGAAATCTATCAAAACTTCACAATTATCGAAGTTGAACGAAAAATAAGTTAGGTGAATGAGATTTGTGTCTTTTTGATATTGATCTCAATGTCCTTTTAGATGGAGTCTATAACTAATCCATAAAGCATACAAACACATAATACAATGTGAGATGTCTCATTGCATGCTCACAATGTGAAAATGAAGATAAGTAATAACAAGATAAACATGCACTTAATATGCATGTCATTAATCCACAAGCTATACACTCTCATTATATATATATATATATATATATATATATATATATATATATATATATAAATAAATAAAACTCATTAATTTAGTAAATTTAGGGCTATTTCCTATTTTTACTTGATTTTTTTTCGAAAAAAAGAGAGTTGTAAGATTTTTCATAATTTGTTTTCATATATTCAATTGACTCAAGAAGCTTTCTACTTAGTCAAATTTTCATACCAAATTCATTATTAAGGTTTGTGCGATTAAGATTATAGGCTTAAATACCTTTTTCGTCATCATTTTCGTAGTGTTTATTGTAGATGGTCCTCATTTTGACATAATGTTTAAGATGGTTCCGTTACTTATTTAAATGACGTCTAAGACAAGGACCAAATAAAATACGAATTGCGAAGATGAGTATCATTTTAAATATTCGGTAAAAATGAGAACCATTCTAAACATTATGTCAAAATGAGAATCATCCGCAACAAAACTACAAATATGAGGACGAAAAAGGTATTTAAGTCAATATTATACAATAAATTTTCTAATTTCATTGAAGTTTTTCTTATGCTAATCAATGCTCAAGGACACTTATTAATAAGAATTAATAAGCATTGAATTTTACAAAATTTCATTGTTAATTATGATGGACTTTAACCTCAATAATTATTAATTCAACTTTATTTTATATTTATAAGTGTTATACAATTGTCATTTATAATTTTTTAATGCATAAAAAAAAGTTAAAAAATAATAAAATAATTTTAATATAATTGTATCGTTAAAATAATTAAATAATAAATTTAATGTTCCTCTGCTATTAATACTCTAGGGTGAAATTTATAATTAATCTTTTTATTCATCCTTCATTTAAACCTTCTATTTTATTTTTAATTACGTAATAACATTATTTAATATTTTTTATATTATTTAATATAATACGCATCAGCCATTTTCATTATAAAAATTACTGTATAGAGTTTTAAATTTAATTTAAATCTTAGTATATATTCCTTTAAGCTAAAACGGTGTTATATTATTCGTATTTTTAATATAATTTTATTTAATTATATTACAATTATTATAAAATTATTTTATTATTTAATTATTTTAAATTATATTTTTATGAATGAAAGAAATTATTAATTAGTATAATATTTATGGACAATTTATCTTCTAACTAAAGTTAAAGTACATTAATAATCATTGAAATAAAAATACATTTAATGTCATATTTAATTATAAACGTTGTATTTATTAGTTATATCAAATCAATGATATAAGTAAAAATGTTTTTTTTATCTCAATAATAATCTAAATATACAAATTTCAATCACTTTTAAAATTAAACAATAATATTTAATATGATTTTAGTCATTATATTCTTTTAAAAATGTTATTTAATATCACGATCATTTGATAATTTTTATAAAAGTAAAATAATTTTAACAAAAAGATAATTTTTATATTATTAGAAAAAGGAATAAGTGAATAATGACGAAATTGTAGTAAAAAAAATGTAATATCAAAATACTATGTCACATTCTTAATTATCAAAATGCTAATTTCAAGAAAAAGGAATCTAAACATTAACCCAACATAAAAGTCTATCAACAACACAAGTTTCAATATTATAATACTTTAGACATGGTACTTTATTTACCAATTCAATAGTTTAAAAAAGACATCCTAATGACAAGTACTGAAAGTTCCAAACATTTTTATTAGACAAAAAGGTGAAAATTTTATTTGAAAATTTATGTATACCTAAATCGCCAAAGCATGATTATAATGACTTTGTCGCGTGCTTAATGTATCTAAAGTTACATTGATAAATACCTACATAATTAAGAAATTAATATTTTACATAAACGATTGTTAATGACCAAATGACAAAACGGAATCCATATATTGCAGAAATGAAATTTTTTACATTATATAAACAAAATAAAATTGTCATTAACAATCAAAGATATACACATTTTATATGTAATTATATAGTCATTTCATATGTATATCAAACTTTTTTTTTAACATATTTACTACAAAAAGATGCATCACTATTTAGCAAATTGTTTTTATGTGTTAAAGTAAATAAAATAAAATAAAAAATAGACGAAAGTTAAGGGTATAGATGATAAAAGAGTAATTAATTTTATTTTAAACTTTGAAAATATAAGTTAAATATCAACAAAAATATTTCAATAATATGATATTTAGAAATAAAAATTTGTATACATTAGCAATATTAAGTGTAAAAAATATGATAGCAATAAGTAGTTTGATCAAAATACTGAGCATAAGGGTAAAAGAAGTGGATAGAAAATACCTTAAATGTTTGGGTAAACTTTATTTATTTATTTTTATTTCAATGAGATAAAATAAGTTAGACATTGGCTAAAATTTGGTAAGAAAAAGTTTTCTGAAAAATAAACAATTTTCATGAATTAACTTGCAATACATATGAAACTAGTTATCTTAAAATTGTTTTCTACAAACTCAAAACTACGTATGGGAATAATTTGAAGAGAAGGAGGTTGGGAAATATATATAGCATGGTCTAAAAGCTGGGACACAGAAAAGTGGTGTGTTGAAGCATGTCACCTCACTCACCTCTCTATTAGCTTATGCTGTGTTTGTTTCAATCATTAGAAAAAAGTGCTTATCGCTTCTCTTTTTTGACTGCTGCTCAGCCTTTAAGACCAACTTTTTAACTTTAATTGTGTTTTTCACTGCCACTTTACATGTCAAATTATAGTTCGCAGAGATTAGTGGAAATAATGTTTTTAAAAGTTTTTCTTAAATGTATGATCATTTTGTTTTCCCCCATTTTAATTAGTGAGATCATGGTAAAACTTCAAATTTATTCAAACTATTGGATTTTGTTGAGTAAAATCATTTGTATGCCGTTCACTTTTTTATGTTTTTAGAATAATTCAGTTACACTTTAATAAGAGTTTCAAATTCACATTTTCGGTTTAACATTATGAACCATATTAATTATAAACTGACACAAGGATTATTATAAACCGATTTTAAAACTTAAAACCGAGTTAATTTAATTTAACTTTACAATTGAAGTCTTACGAAAAAAAAAATTACTTAAAGTATACTAAAAAATGGAGATGATTTTGAATTTAAAACTACCCTTAAAAGTTAAAAAATATTTCCCAATCTCAACATAATAATTAAATCAATTTTTTAAGTTCTACAAAATTGAAATACAAATCAAGTTACAGTGTATGAAATTCTTAATAGGAAGATGATAAAATAAGACTCATTTAGAGTAGAATAAGAAGTGATGAGAGAAGAAAGTTATGACGACAGCTAAATGAAGTTTGACATGTGTTGTTTTCACCCAAAGATTTTCCCTAAATACAAGGTAAAGATGAATGCTTGAAGATTGACAAAAACATCAAGTTTAAGACAAAAACAACACAAGATGTGGCTTTCTGGTCAATCCTTACAAGTGATGACATGTCAGTATAAGGATAGCAGAAAGAAAATACTGACAAACCAATACTTAATGTCTCCATACAAAGTTAACACACCATTTAGCCATGAACCTGCTGTCTTTTAGAGTAAATGGGGGAATGCAGTGCAAATAATCAATAGCTATCTATGGCTATGCATTGAAACAATTAACTCCAGAAGACAAAAGAAGCATGCAACATAATTATTTGCATGTTTTCAACTCCCTATGATGTCATACTCATACAGAGCTACTACAAAAGTATCTCAGGACCCAGTCTGCGAAAGTTCAATGATCACCCAAACAAATCATCATCATCATCTTCATCTCCATCAACAGTGTTAGGATTACTGTCTGACTTTCCACTTCCTTCACGGTCCTCCTTATCTGGAACTCGTTCACCAGTACTGAGTGCAGGTGAATATGCCCAGGAAGATCCAACTTTCGTAGATAATGATTCTCCATAAAGGTCATCATAAATGCCGGTTTTAACAGGGGTTTTGATCTTTTTTAAGACTTCTTGTAGTTTATCAGTCACACCTTTTGGGGACGAATCTGCCTCCTTGGCAGAGGTCTGCTCTTTCCCCTTTGGTATTACAGTTATCTGTACAAGAGATTCATATTTACCGACTAGACTACCTTCTTTGACCCCAACTGGACCAGGTTCTGTTTCTACATCTGCACCATCTGAAATTCCAACCACCTCAACTAACTCTCCTCCAACTTGATCCCTGAAGGCAACTCTTGTTTTCCTAACTCTCTTAGCCGGTCTTTCAGATTGATAATCTTTAGTTCTGCCACTTGCTGAACTACCAGATTCACCGGTTTTGGACACTAGATCAGCCTTATTGATACCATAACGATTCAGTAGTGTATTATAAGCTACAACAGCTTCTTCGTCAGACGGGTCAGGTGGAGGTGGGAAATTTATCTCTGCTGGTGGTGGAGGACGAGGGAAAAGAGCTGCATCATTCTTTCTTAATATGTACGTTCTTGTTGATGCAGCAAATCGCAAAGATTGTCCCACTTCAAGCTCAACTGGTGAATCCTTAGTCAACCTCTCATTTGCAACAAATGTACCATGTGCAGACCCCAAATCAATTACATATACGCTGTAATTAAAAGAAAATGTTAGTGCCAATGAATCACAATTTGCAAGGGATTTTCACTTTTCACAGGACTTAATTAAACCCAAAAAGAGAACAACTAATCTATGAACTCCAAAACGTGGCATGTGCCTGCCATTTAACAATGAAAGATAATGGTTTATTTTCCTTTCAAGCTCCCTTGAGGTTCACACAGACATCACTCCTAAATTTACCAGAATTGTAATTACCTTCATTTCTTGGAATGGCTGGTAACATAAACTAAATTATTTGAACAAGGTTTGAGACAGTTTATTCAGAATATGCAATTCACAAGAATGTCAATGATATTTATATCCCAAAGTAGTGAATCCATTCTAGTAATGTTAAATTGGCGGGAGCAAAGTTCTAACCTCCCATTCTTGTGAGGAATAACAGCAGCATGTTGGCGAGAGACAGATTGATGATCGAGCACAAAATCACAAGTCTGGATTTGCCTCCCAAAGATATTCCTCCTTCTGTCCAGATTAATCCGGTCTAGCACCTGACCATCCTTCAAAACTTCCAGGTAAAACACACCTGGCCGTGGCTCAATCGCCCAATCTGGTGGCTGCCATGTTGACTGCCCTCCCCCAATCTGAGTTGCCTGCTGATTCTGCCCCAACAAGGGAGCTGCCTCCACTCCTACAGTCTTCTGAGAAGCCTGCTGATGCTGGGATTGGTGTCCAGAAACATGAGACTGTGGAGGCCAAGCAGAGGAATGACCAACTACTTTACTAGGGGGTTGGGCACCATTTCTGGAAGATGATGAGTTGACAGAAACAGAGAACGGTTCCAAGGTCTGAGCCTTCTTAAATCTATCAAGACCAGAAGAAGCCCTTCCATACATTCTCTTCAAATGGACTTAAGCACATGAGCTCCTTCAGCTCCTTCTCAGTATGAGCTCACAAACATGTTGCATCACAATGCCACCATGACATCAAAAGGAACCAATGAAACAAGCAACGTTTAAAACATACCTTAAGAAAATGCTACAAAGCTCTCTTTGCACATATCCTAGGCTGTTGAGGAAAAAAAACGTCAAAAACACACCTTGTGTATAAGGTGACCAAAAAATGACAACATAGAGATTCGTCGAAAGGATAAAACATGGCACATGGTGATTATAAACCAAATGGGTAACCTGAAGCAAGATCGCTTGCTTGAATGAATCTACCCTAGGACAATAACATGGAATTAATCTGCTATAAAATTGGGGATAAATCTAACAATAATTGTAGTCATTCAAAAGCAAATTGAAGTTCTAAGTACGAAACTGTAATCGAAATCCAGAATATAAAAAAATGAATAATTTTGGTGGTTTCAGGGGAGGATGGGAAGTTGGAGAATCTTACCGATTAGGGTTTTAGAACGCTGCGTCTTTTGAGGAGTGGACAGAGGGAACGAGAGAGTAAGGGAAATGCTGAATTTTCACAATCTAACTGTTTATTTTCCTACAAAATTGCTCAATTAGCATGTTTATCAATTTTAATTAGAATTTGATTAGCACTATTTTTAATAGTTTAATTTTTTTTATATATTCTATTATAATTATCTTAATTCATTATAGATTGATATATCCATGAAATCATGTGACTAATAAAAATAATTGGTGAGAACTCATCAAACTACTGCTAGTAAAAGCCAATTACAAATGGGTAGAAAATAAGCTTGAATCAAAACATTTTTATTTTTATTAAAAAATAATTTAATTTAAAATCAAATAAATACATATTAATAAAAATGATAGATAAATAAAAACATTATTATTAAAATTATGTGATTTTATAATTTATAATAATATATAACTTCTTATATCTTTCTTTTATAATGAAATTATATTAATTCATTTGCTTATATGTAAATTTCTTATTATCGCAATGAACATTGTTTCATTTATTAAAATTTAAATTTAAGTATTAATATATATTTGGTTTAGATTTTATGTTTATTTTGAACGTTCAATGGCGACATTCTATTTTAATGTTTTAATATTATGAAATATTTTTTATCTATTATTTAATAATTAGCAGGAAAGAATAGTTTATTAATCATTTCAACCAGGAGAGAGAAAATAATTATATAATTGATGTGATAAAGGAAGAACCACTAGGAGAAATAATTTAATCAATTAAGTGTCATTACAAGTAAGTAATAGTTTTTTCAGTAAATATTCTTTTTTTCATAGCAATGTAAACTATGAAAGATCAATACCGCTGTGTACTAAATGAAGCAAATGTTATATTTATGATTTCATATCAGACAAGAGTTCTTCTCTTAGTCTTATTACTTAACTGTTTTCCAACAATTTTCTAAGAGTCATAAGAGTCAAGTTTAGAATTTACTTTTGTGTGTTCTTATATCAAACTTTATACAGTCTTCTCAAACCAGAATAGAAGAATGCTATCTAAGAAAATCAGCAATCACCAAATTCTACATGGCATAGTCAGAAGGCCAGAACATAATGAATAATTCTAACAAATGAATCTCTACAAGGAATAAAGGACCTGAGCTTCGTGTCATGAATGTCTTAGGCCTAAAAAATTATCGTTTACAACATTTCCCATATGACCAAAAGTCTCAGTTGTTGATATCTTGTAACAATTAATAACTGAGGTAACTAAATGGTGGTGACCTTTGTAAATATGATGTTTACAGCAACAAAAAAATCCAAAATTTGAATTGCCAGCAACAGGGGTTGGAAATTTGGAAATCTGATCGGAGTGAGTATCTTCTGCCAGAGTCAAACTAGTCATGTACAGTGGAACAACTGGTAGCTTTTTCTGTTAGTAATTGGTTATCTGGTTCAAAGAATAGAGTTGGTAGTAAATCAGCACATGACAACAACTTTCAGCATCATTATACAAGTTCCCCCCCACATTAGAAGGTATTTTTTTTCAACTGATATTTTCAATGAATTTAGCATAGTGTTGGAAACCAACTCCAAACAGCACAATCACACGAACCTTATGATCTGATGCATCATATATTCCAGTCCAAGCCAACATTTTTGGTAACAGAATTTCAGATAGCTCCAATACTTGTTTAAGTCAAAGTCCAGGAAGATTCATTTGCTATTTTGGTGAAAGCTCCTTCTCAGCTAGACTGAAGGTCACCTTCAAACGTTCCTGCACATTTTGTAGGATGTTCTTTGTAAGTCTTTTCTGATTCTTTGAGCTTTTCAGCCATTCAATTCCAAATAATACTTGCACTCTGCATCCCTTTGCTTTTGGTGGTAAATCCTCAATTTGGTACCGAAGGTGTATCTGTGTGGCATATAGGAGACAATTCAGTGGTGGTGAAAAAGATGAAAACAAACAGAAGGACAACAAGAACAGGAAATCACGAAAAACAAAGATATAACAAACAAGCAATGAAAGTCTATAAATAAGCTACACTTGGCTAACTCACGTTGAAGTAATCACCAAGAGGAACTCCATGAAGGTTCATAAGCTCTTCTATAAGCCAACCCTTTCCATCTGGAAGGGGAGATCTTTGCTGAGTACTTGTCACTTCACCTTTATAACTTGAAATACGCTTCTCAAATTTGTAATATACAGCTCTCTCGGAGATATCATGGTTCTCTGATACCCAAGGAGTATAAGAGTAATTAAGATAACCAAGTTTTTCCATGACGCGTCGGTCCAACTCACCCCCACTAAATATCTCCATCAGGTAACTTGCCTGTATTAATGAAAGGAAAAGAACTATAATCAAACAGAAGCATTTGAAAAGTTGTAAAGAAATGATGAATAAAGATCCAATAATTTGCAGTTATGGCAATAACACACAACATGCATGGACTAGTGCATGTTTGTGTGTTGAGTTGAGAGAGAGAGATTACAGGAATTGAAAGCGAGCAAGAATAGATCTCAGACATGCTAACATCATCCAGACCAAGGAATGAACCACTCTCTTCACTGATAAGACTTTTGCTGTCAGATTGTTCTTCAACAAACTCAACCTTCTGTTCAGGACTCAAAGATCTGGCCTTCCAGAGAGCCATGATGGTCCTGCATCATAGAAATATCTTCTTAGTAACATGTGATATCCTATTCTATTCTTTTTTTATCACTACACCTTAAATTTTTTTTTCTATATGCCAGCATCTATAGAAAAGAATCTCATGAGTAGATGACCAAAAATATAAGCCTCCGAAAACAAGGAACCGTTTTGTGGTGGTTAAGAAAACTTTCACACCAAAATCTATGTGCAGAATAGGACAATTGAGAAGCAACTTGATTTGGTGAAAGATAATTTGGAAGGAAAAACCTCCAACCTCCAGATATTTCCATATAACAAGCTCTCCTTTTCATTATTCATCACTGTACAAAAAAGTTACGGAACAAGACCTTTGTCACCATAAGACAAAATCATCATAATGATATGGTTCTTCATCATATTTCATTACTACTTAACATGATCTTCTATTATGGCATAGTAATACAAGATATGAAAGAGAGACTGAACACAGAATAGAGAGATTTTAACACAAGTTGCAGATATATATATATATATATATATATATATATATATATATATATATATATGAAATAAGTTATTAGTCAGATGTTATATAATTTTCTACCTGTGTGCAACGTTGAAAGACACAAATGACTGAAAATGGAACTTCAGCCGGCCTTGTTCATCTTGTGTTTTTGCACCATGCCTTGCATCCACACCTCTACCCTTCCGAAGAGTTATGACAATTATTGGACTCCCCATTGAAGAAAATGTAGGAGGAATTACTTGAATGTCGTCAATATCTTCCCAAAGGAAAAAGAATCTCGTCTTCTTTCCAAACAAATTTGCATGAAATCCAATAATTCTTGCTGAAAGAAATAGGCGGCCCTGCAGAGAAGTATTCACAATTTGATGAGATGATACTAACGAAGCATGTATCAGTAAAATCCAGAGTAGAAAAATAGACCATGGACTTCAACATCACATAACAGAATAACCACACCTGCAGGGGCATTTTTCTTTTCAAATGACAGGTGAAATCATTGATGAGAAATTCCTCAGCTGGAAGCCCAAAGAGTTTCTGAAATGCTGAATTTGTTTGAGGAGACCGCAAATTAATCTACAATTTTTTAAAATAAAAGAATAAGCCAGAAAGAAAGGTGTCAAAACAGTAGTACAATACAACACAGAGACAGTGTTTTACATACCTTCTTCCCCACTTCTTTCTCCATTTTACTTAAATATTCCTTTGCAACATTGCCACCTCTAGTGTTATCCAAAAAAATTCTTAGATGCAACTTAGACTGACATGCCAAAGACAACTTCCCTTCAAGGGGAACCCATACATCAGCAAGATCTGTTATGTTTGTTTTCAGAAAATTAATTTCAGCATGTCCTAGGGATTCAGCGTCATCAAAAGGTCCATCAAAGTCATAAACAACCACGTCCAACACAGAAGGAGGATCATCCATTGCATCAAACTCAAATATTTCTGCAAAGATTGACAATGTTCTTATCAGAAAAAAAAATCATATAAAATACATATCCCGTATAGGGAAAATTGGAGTTACGTATTGCACTATAAGATCACTGGATTCGAAGATTTGATCTAGGTAAACACTCACCATTCCATACAGGATTAGATTTCTGGAACTTGATTGAACTAGTTCTTGTTTTCCCATTGCAAGTAAACACTACATATGGATCAGACAACCCGCTAGAATCAACAGAAGCTAAATTACTTCCTTCACATAAGGCAACAGTTAGCAACCACCCATCTCCTTGTGCTTTGATTCCATGGTCACTACCTAATATTGGAGTACCAAGAAATGAATATAATCACAGACTCATGGTAATTAAATGAAGCAAATAGGCACTAAACAGTTAAAAGACAAAAGTGATAAACTCGTGGTCTTTTTATTAAAAGCAACACTAAGTCAACGAGAAAAAGGAAAACCATATTGATGAAAGGATGGAGTATATTAACACATTACCCTTTTGTGCTCTGGCCTTTATGAAGCGTGAGATTATACCCAGCATGCGTTCACCTTGAAGAACAAAGACTGCGCAGAAAACAAATTCACCAATTGAATCTGGCAAGTCCAGCCCACCAAACTCAAGCCCTTGAATTGTGCTGGGTGCAGCCAGCCAAATGTGAACAAGAACATACAACCCCATGAAAACTGTTGTAAATACTGTGAAATTAGCAAAATACTGCACTGCAAGCCTCCAATCTGATTCAGGTTCTGCATGTAATGACGCCAAAGCTTGCTCTTTATTGGAACTAAGGTCCTTTGGATCAGCAGGTTTAACAGTTTGGGATAACAAAGTGGCATACTGATCAAAGCTTTCTTTCATGCCTTGCCGAGCCCCATTTTCTATCATTCCTTTCATCATTGTGCTCTGTAGAAAATTCATTCGCCATGACACAATCAGACATGAACACTGTTCTCCTGTAGGCAACTCCGGTCCAGGTGTGATTACATAGAGTATTTCTACCCTAAAGGTACTCCCGTACATAACTTCAGGAGTGCTGACACTGGCTAGAACAGCAAAGTTCTTGCCATCGGCTTTTAAATAGGTCTGTTCCTCGTAGGCTTTGACAGCCCTAATTAATTTACTAGGAGGCTTGACATAAGAAACTAATCTTTTGAAGATCTCCCCATCATTCTCAAACTTCCAAGGTCCTATTTCTAGTTCTGTATTACCCTGTACCTCCGCCAACGACTTGAGAAAATTTGAATCTGATGAAAATAGCAACTCATTCAAGTCTTCTGGTGCAATAACATATTGTTGATCAATAAACACTCCCGCTGGTAAATTGTTAGGAATTTCATTGCCTTGATCTTCAGACTGTATTTTTCTCATAGCTTCTTCAAATGTTACATTAGAGGACTCATCTTCGTCATTCACCTCGCTAACTTCAACTTTGTTAACTTCAGAGTGGTCCAAGTCAATGTTTCTGTGGGTTGAACACACATCAGAGCTCTTATTAAAAATTTGAGCAATTCTACCTGTTATTGTTTTCTGTGTACTAGATTTTTCATCCTTAGCAGATGTAATTTCTTCACTGGAAGGGGAAGACGAGTTTGAATGGGCTGGGGATGATCTTGAAGGTGATTCTTTTGTTCTTGGATGTGATAATAGATCATCACTACTACCGTGTGACTCCATGGATGCATTCTTTTGTGAAAAATATATGCTCAAACGAATCTCACCTGCCAGGAAAAGGTAAAAAGAAGCAGGAATTTAAGTTCAAGGTAAACAACAAAACCATGTTTCATATATTCATGTTCAGAGTTGGTGACCAAATTATTTTCCAGATGGTGTTTAAGTGGATAACCCTTGGAGAGGTATGATCCGAATTCCAAAGTCTCAAAATAGACGTAATGCAATTTACACAATTTTACCAGTCCCAACTTTAAGCACAAAACCAATACAACAACAGTATAAGTAGTTTCTATGGAATGAGATTAAACCTCTCATTTCATCTTAGGAAGAGTTTGAAAAATCATTGGTTCTTGAAATATTACAACGTCAGTTTGGTCCTACGATGATACTTTTTTTCAAAACAAAGATAGTCGAAAAGTAGATGTTCACTAGCAACAAATTGATGTCACTCAATGACACAAAATTGTTTGAGTAGAAGTTTAGTGTCAATATAAAATAATCAAACAATAAAACTAATAGTTGAGAGGGAGCGAGAACAAACATGGTCCCTCAAATGTTAGGTAAGGAGCAAAGTATTGGATAAGGTAGAGGAAAGTACTGTTCAGCAGCTTAACACACCAGATTCCTTGTTCTTGGACTTCTTGCTTTTGGGTTGCAAAGAATACCAAGCAGTGCCAAGGGACTTGATCTCCTCCTCAAAAACAATTGAAATTGGCACCTTAAGTTGACCCACAAAGTCATCATTGAAGAACTTATCTTCATCCATAACAGATATAACCAACTCCTCGTTAAGGTCATCCACCCTAAAGCTAAACTCTTCATTCCACTTTGGATTCAAACTCTTCTTGATCACTTTGGTCCTGAACCTGTGCTTCCCCAACTGCAGCCTCACGTACGGATCACTCAACCCATTGGGATCCGTCGGTGGCAAGTTCTTTGCTTCGATCACACGAACCACAAGCTTCATTACCACGTTCTAGAACTCAAAAGGGAACCAGAATCAGAATCTTGAGGTAAAAAAAAGTCAACTTTTTTAACCGCCCGGAAAACTACGGAGCACCCTACAAAGATCTTCCAAAAGGGTAATGCAGTTTATGACAAAGCTGTAGAAAGAATCAACTGAAAGTGGAAAATCATGAATCAAACTGTTCCACGCAACTGAAATTCTTCAGCCAGCAGAAGAAAAACAGAAGCCATGAATCAGACACAAACATATGGAAAAACAGAAATCTTGGTTGGGCCAAAAGAACTGCTGATCTATGGGGGAACGAATTCAGAACTGAATTTCTGCGACGAATTAAGCGTGAACAGCTGAAACAGTTGAGAAAGAATCAGAAGACTTTGTCAATTACCAAAGCAAGAAAGGGTATGAAAAAAGGAACAAAGATTTTGCCAGAGGGATAATCAAGGAGATATAACTGCTGGAATGAATGATCGAGACACGGGAAGAGAAATAGGATTTTATTTAATCAATAAAATAAAATTTTGGATATGAAATTGCGAAAAGAGGGAGAATAGAACCACATGAAACCAAGTTTGTAAGTTGTTATACTTTTCTCATATTAGATTGACAAATTTTGTTGAACTTTTCTCGTATTGGACCTTACGGTAGTGTTATATACAGTGCTAATCATATCTACACTGTTATTAAATTATTTTTACTTTTACACAAAGTAACTTTTTCTTCCCTTTTTCTTTTTCATCAACTTATCAAATATACTTTATTTAAAAAAAATCTTAAAACCTGGTTTCAAGGCTGATTTTAAGTAATGAAAATCGAGTTTTCTGTGGTAGATTGGTATATCCATGTTAAGTTAAGTAAGTTTATTTAAATATCAAGTATTTATACTAAATTATGCTAAAACTCCTGTCTTAAAAACGTGATAATCAAGAAAATTGGATTAAAGATAGTAGATGCTTATGATACTTTTTTCCCACTTTTTGTTTCTTGCTGAAATGGTTCATGAATTTAATATTGATTGGGAGAGTTCCCACCCTTTTGTCAAATGACACCACAGCTTTGGGGTCCAATTTGGAGGGCACCCACAAGGTGTATAGCCCCTCCTAAGGGCAAACCCTTAAATTATTACTATTTATTCTTTTAAAAGAAAAAGTCAATATAGACTCAGTATTGTGGTAGCATTTAAAAATACAGGCATATTTTCCTTGTGGGTTGGAAAAAAATTAATCAAATTTATATGCTTGAAGCTATGAACCCTAAAAAAAAAAAAAAAAAAAAAAAAAAAAAAAAAAAAAAAAAAAAAAAAAAAAAAAAAAAAAAAAAAAAAAAAAAAAAAAACTTTCAATAAAGGTGTGTAGTGAAATTATGTCTTTGATTTCTTCTGAATTGCATGGGACCCTCTTTTTCTAATAATGATATTGATGGAAAAGGAGTGAGAATTGTGGATGTGTTTGACACGTTCTTGCTCCTCTCTGCCTCTTATCACAGGATATATCAGAAATGTTATTCGACATTTTTTTGTTTTCTTAAATACTACTAAGTTCTTATTGGATGACATATTATGTTTTTTTTTTTCGATATAAAGTAATTTTGAATAGTTAATAAAACATAACTAACCAGGAAAAATAACGTTAAAAAGTAGAGTTAAAGTTTACTAATGGGTCAAAAGATTTAGTAAAAGTATATGAATCTAATTTAAATAAGAGAATGACGCTCTTTTCAATTTAAAACTTAAAATAACAAGTTTATAAGTTTTTTATTCAATTTTCTTATTTTTATTAGGTTTAAATATACATTTGGTCCCTATTTTTGTTGATTTTATTCAATTTGGTCCCTATTTTCGTTTTATGTTCAATTAGGTCCTCATTTTCGTCAAATTGTGGTTAATTTGGTCCTTTTCACTAACGTGTTTAAATAGTTAACGTTTTTGAACAGTACATGCCACGTGTCAGCTCCTGGTTTTTTATTTTTTTTTTATTTTTTTTTTTTTTTTTTTTTTTTTTTTTTTTT
>Ga0209589_1001981_pt1 | contig 34849 bp, 15 predicted proteins | sample CowpeawhiteBW_FD_187525 | JGI IMG/M metagenome (GOLD analysis project Ga0209589, IMG submission 187525) | Root nodule microbial communities of legume samples collected from California USA - Cow pea white BW (SPAdes) (version 2) | ecosystem: Host-associated > Plants > Roots > Nodule | place: USA...
TTAAAGATAAAAGACATAGATGAATGAAAACCTCAACAATAATAAAAAGAACAAAGAATTATTTCATTTTAACCTCAGAATCCATAATGAAATTACAATGGAATCAACCCAAGAAGTTTATCACTCCATGAAACACAAAATAAAATAAAGATAGAAGAATGGAGAGAGAGAAAGGAAACGAAATTAGGCCCCCTAAAGGTTGCAAAACTTCGAAGTCCTGAGCTTGTTTTCCCTTCTGCTTCTCCCTTGGCCTCTTTATATAGGCTTCAATTGGACTTGGACTTTATTTGTTCGGTTGCTAAAATATTTTATCTTTATATAATTAATTAGCAACTTAATTTCTGTCTAATTTCCAATTTTGCCCCTCTTATTTGACCATTTTTACAATATTGACCAGAAACTGACTAGATTTGACAAACTTTGACCATTCAGTGTCCATTAAGATGACATGTGGCAGCTCCTTCTCTCTCCCAAATTAGGGTTTCGTAGATGCTTGCAGTTGCTCCAACGGCGTGCGGCACGGTTGTCGTCTTCTCCAACGAAAGCGCAGTGGTAGAGGCACAGATCTGTGGAGATAATGGCGTGACAACTGCTGCATCTGTTCCAGGCTCGCGGTTGCAGAGAAGATGGAGAGTGTTGCTGCCATGGATGGTGCGCGAGGAATCAATGGCTGGTGCGGTGAAAATGATGGAAGATGATGGTTCAGATGTAGTGGCTGGAACGTGAATGGTGCAGAGAATGGGGTCACGCCGCTGCTGGTTCGTGAAGGCTGCCATGGTGGTTGGTGCGAGAGGAAGCTTCGTCGTGGTGAGTGGTTTCCATGGCTGAAAAGGTGCAGAAACGTTGTTGTTGTGTGCGTCAATGATGGACGACGTGGTGGTGCGATTTCTGGCGTGGTGGCTGCGTCTATGCGACGACGGTGGTGCTTCCCGTTTTGCATGGAGCTCGATATCTGCAACGTTTTTCATCAATGCTTGCGTAGAGCTGGTGCAAATTCAACGTGCAAGTGATTGTCGTAGTGGCTGCCGGCGAGTTGACGACAAGAGTGGCGGTTGAGTACTGCTGGTCGTGGCTGCTAGGGTTTCCAGGAGAAGAGGCTAGGGTTGAAGACGTGCCAGCCTTCCATTGGACAGCTTGTTAGTGCAAGGATTGTTGCCACATGTTAGCATATGGTTGGCCTGATTTGAAAGGTGAGGATTGCCACATGGCATGATCTGAGTGAGTTGGGTTTAAGTGGTAGGAGGGGTTTAAATAGACATATTAGGGAGTGCAAAATAGATTTTTGGCGAGACCCATTTAAAAAGAGGGAGTGTATAAATAATGTATGGGGTACAAAAGTGATTTTTCAATGATTTTAGCCTTATTTAAAGGTGTTTTGTAATTTCAATCAATTTATTTTTCCACCTTTAAATAAGCTTAATCTTAACTTCAGCTATATCAACAAACGTTAAAATATCCAAAAATAATTTATGCAGCTAAAATCACATTTTAAGACATTTTTATCACACAAGTTCAAATAGCCTAATTATCTTGTTAATTAAATCCTCTTTATGAACACAAATTCAATTAAATACCCAGAATTAAGCACTGAATGAGGACAAAAATACGATATGGTCGATTTTCTTACAAAGATTCACTTTCAAGTAGTGTAGTCTTCTATCTCCTATGTCTTCTACATCATTTATACTTTCTTATGTTTGTGTCCTTTGTTTCTCACACATGTATATATTTTAGTGTTCAATCGTCCAATTGTTCATGAAATGAATAAATTAGAAAATTCATCTTTGATTTAGATTATTGACAATCTTATTCTATTGTCTAAGTTTCTAATAGATACTTTAACTCTATTATCATGTTAAGTGTTTTTTCAACATTCTGAAGTTCCTTGTTGGTACTGCTTTGTGTTTCAATTGGCTAATAGTTTCTTAGGTGCACCTTTTAATGGTATGCAATCACAACTCAAATATTCTTACAACTTTCGGAACATTGAACATATTCACTAGTTTAGGCGGCATATATTATGCATTTCTGAACACTCAACTAAAAATGTTAGAAACGATGAAACCTCAACAAACTTCTATAATTTGCCGTATTAAATTTGGCATAATTAAACAAGGTTTTGGCTTCAACCATATCTTCAGGACTCCGAAAAGTTTTAAGTTTCCCATTTTACTTATTTTCTCTTTCGTTCTTTAATTATTATTTGAATTCCTCAAACAAAATATTGAAAAAATCCGTAATCCATTCCTATCTTCATCAATTGGCATAGACAATATATGCATTTCAGGAACTGTGAATTGTTTAAGACTTCCAAGTCTCCCAGACCCAAAATGACTTGTTAACTATATCACATTCAAGGGAATTTCTTCCTGCACCCTATCAAATTTCTTCCAACACCCTATCAAACCAGATCCCATCAAATCTCTTTCAACACCCTATCAAACCGGATTTTGTTTTACGTAACACATTAAACCAATCTCGGAAATATTTTTCTGGAAGACATTCATCCCACTGAATCAAAATTTCCAAAAGCCTTGGTGCAGGAAGAAGACCTCCTTCTTGTATCTCCTTTTCTTCTTCTTGCACCCTCTTAAAATTTTTAATATCCCCAAATTACCCCCTCATTTTAAAAAGAAAAAAAAAAACTGAAAGTCCTCTGCCTTGTCGTAAATAGTTAATTTTATTTAGGAACTTTATGATGGCTTGTGATTGGAGGTCAGTTGATTTTATGGACTTTATGTTCTTCTGAATTGACAATTCATTTCTAGATTTGATGGTGCTTTCCAAAATAAACATTCTAAAATATATTAAAAAACATTTTTGAAATAAACATTTTAAAAAGTATCCTGATCCAATTTGTTTTTTTCAGAATAGTCATCAAAATATGTTTTAATGTTTTCGGAATGGTCCAGAAAGTATTTCTTAATCGGGTAGTACCTTCCGAAATGACCATTTCAAAATATATTTTTAAATACAAATGCAATTTAAGACATAGTAACACCCTCCCCAACGAGAACCACCATCCTCCACCCTCCCCATCCACAACTACGTCACATTATTAACACTTAAAATTTACCTCAACGCGAAAAACACTCCTTGAAGATGGAAGTAAGGTGCAGAGACGCAACCCTCAAAGCTCAATGGTCACTCGACTGTGCAACAAAACTGGGAGAAAGGAGCAGATTGGAAGCAGCTTAAAGATGGAAACGATAATGAGTATGCAACAATTTTAGGGTACTGAGGGGTAAAACGGGTATATTAGGAAGGAAACAAATGATGTAGGAAGAAGGGTTTCACATTCAATAAAAATATAAATACAAAAGCCACTAAAAGTATTAGATAATTATTCTCAATTGAGTCAATTTTGAAAAATAAATTAATCCCAACTCTTTCCTAAGGATATGAAAGATCTAGAGAGTTTTACATACATCGAGTGAAAAGATGGTTAAAATACTCCTTTCATAGCCACGATAACTCTCCTTCTTGAAACTAACTTTGGATAGTGAATTACGTTTAGCCAGTTTTTCAACCGAATGTGAAATTCAAATTTAATCTTTTCCATCTACGAAGGAATAGGCAGTAAAAAAATATATATTACTCTTATTTGAAATAAGATTTTAGGAGAATCAAACGATAAATGCAGGACGTCCGGTGTAGTCAGAGTAGCCAATAGATATGTTGGACTTCAAGAGCAATTCAACCATCTTATGTTCTTACAATTTCGCTATTTGCAAAAAGTGCAAGATTCACGTATTTAGCCTCAGATACTCTAATGATGATTAGAAAAGGATGAAACTATTCTGAACATTGGCTGTTCAGTACTTCAGATTGCTCGGTGACTAACGTCTTTTGGTATATCAAACTCAAATGAGGAAGAAGAAAAACTGCCCGCAGCACTGATGAAGAGATCTGAATTCATTGAAAACAATCATCTTTAATCTCGTCATATGTCCATTATTTGAAATCTAATTAAAAAAAAAAAGACTGCATTTTCACCCAAGAAATTTACCTTTTGCAGCAAAATGAATTATATCCAAGACAGTAGGAAACTGCAGTCAAAGAAGAGATTTCCACGTGAGTTGACGAAATCAACTACTCTCCCTCAAAGCTAAACACATGGCATGTGATGCGCCAATTGCAACTGATAAAACTTTGTGAGGTCCTAATCCGTCATCGTCCATTAAGAAGTTGACTTCAACCGGGGATGGTTGAACCGGTGGTAGCCCAGGAACTCCTAATTGAGAATCATTAGCATTTCCCCACATGTACAACTTTCCATTATCTGTTCAGAACAGAAAAGACAAAGCTTAGTTTTGTGGTACGATGAATTTAAATTTTGTTTAGCAAGAACTTAGTATGATAAGGAAAATGAGAATTTTCGAAGTTAAATTTTGGCTAAACCTACAACTTTGACAATTGATTTGTAAATTGAGATCAGCTCTAAGCATTTTCATTATTTACATCACTACATAATTTAATCGCAATATTTCATCAGATCACTATTTACAGCAAACGTCCATAAGAGAGAGAGCCAGCTCTATGCATGTCTACATATGCAGAGAGAGAGAGAGAGACGGGAGTGGGGATCAATAATCTAACTGAAGCTTTCGAGAAAATATGACCGAATTGAAAGTGATGATGTAATGGCTGATGAAACTCTTATATTTGATTTTTTTTCCATATGTATAGAACCCAGTATGAATCCTATATCTATTTCATGGTTTCCACTAGTGTGAATTGATTAAACTATCACAGATTTTTGAAAAACAATCTTGAATGAAAGAATTAAAATTCTTACTAAAACAATTGATTGATTAATATACTGGTTTTTCTATTAAGTTTTTCAGTTTTCAAGATTTGCACAGTTTTGAAACACAACCAGAAGAATCAAGAAAACACTTGTATGCTGATAAAAAGATAAGCTAAGCTGATTGGAACAGTTAAAAAACAGAACAAGAAAGATCGTGTTGAAAGATACTGCGCTGAACAAAATTACTTGAGCAGAGAGGGAAAGAGAGATTGAAAGCACAGAAAAGTTTAACCTATTAAAAGATGGTTTTAACATATTAAAAGCCTTCCTCTATAACTGAACATGGTTTAAGTAATCTTAATAGATTAAAATGAATATTAATCAATTAAAATGTTCTCTATTAAACAGATAAGAAAAAATTAACAGATTAAAAACATCTTTTAATCAATTAAAATTTTCTTATTACCATGTTAAACACTGAAACAATTTCAAGTAGCTTTCTAAAGTTTTATAAGATCAAATCATAAAAGAGAGACTTAGCAAAGATATACTCTAGTTAAAACAAACTCCTCTAAAACAAAAACACACTTTCTAAACATCTAAGTTTTCAATCTTCAAGGTAAGATGCCTGGATAAGTTTGGATTCATCAAATCTCTGAATCTTCATCAGTTTTGTATAGCACAATAACCTCAATAATGTCAACAGCTAATAGTTGTATTGGAAATTGCCATATTCTATACTTGTGAGATGTTTACTTATTAGCATTAATTATCTAGATATTCTTGATATAATTTTCTACTATAAATAACAAAGTTCAGCTGAGATAATCAACCTCTTAGCCTATTTTTCTCATATTTTCAATCTTAAGTTAGTATCAAAATGGGTCGATCATGCTTTGCTAGTTTTGCAATTGTCACTGCCATCCACCATTATCTCCATTGTTGCTGCATCAGTCATCAGCCACTGGCTGCCGCCGGCCCTCTTTAGTCAGCCACCTTTGTCAGTCGTTGACCACCATTTTGTCAACAGAACAACTTTACATCTTATCCATACGCTTGGCAAACCTCCTTGTCCTTGTTTCGGCCTTGTTTCTCCTGTTTCAACTTGGTTGACAGGCTCCTGTCTCATACTCTTCCCACACCACTGTTTGCCGTCTTTTGTAATTGGTACTAGTTGAAGAGTGTAGATTGTAGTTGTAATTCTGATTGCTAGTGAATTCTTCCTTCAATATGTCTTCCTTTTCTCAAAGTGGATACAAATGTCCTCAGTTGCTCTTATAAGAAAATTGGCCGCACTCAAAATAATTTCACAAAAGATAGAGAATTTGTTTAATGGAGTTTCTAGTACCTTCTCTGATCGCTATTGGTAGATCAAGGTCATTTGGAGAGTCGAATGTTCTCAGTTTCTGGTTCAACTCTATCTATAGGTATGGATCAAAACTTGGATTAGATTCATGGACTTGCCACATGTCAGGAATAATCTTCCTTCTGGTGTAGACATTGCTGACTCTTGGAAAATTGTAAGTACTAACTCTTGGGGCTGAATCTCTACCCCAAAATTAATTTGCTCAGTTATAGGTTCATTTTTGGAGGCTTTAGTTGGATCATATGACAGAACAAAGGGTTCACGATGGTCATCACAATCTTTTGAAAGAACTTCTAGGGAGCAGCAGCACTAGAGGAAAAAGATTTAGTTTCAATGAAAGTGACATCAATGAAGATGTACACAAGGTTATCAAACTCGAGAGTCTACGTAGACTCGTGAGAGGCCAATAGACTCGACTCGTGAACCCGACTCGTAGACTCGTAAGAGTTTACTTCGTATGAAAATTTAATAAAATAAAAAAAAAATTCATGATATCAATTCTACAATATTAAAATAAATAAGTTCATCAGCAAAATATTAATACTTAAAGTGATAAGAAAATTAATAACTTCAATAAAGTTTGAACTATTTCCACATATATTAAAATCTGAACATAACCAAGAAGAAGAAAAAAGTAATGTAGCCACGTTATACTCCACCAGAATCTGAAATTAAAGTCAAATTTCTAAAATAAAATTAAAACCTAAATAAGAGGTTGTCACTAGCCCCTAATTAAATTAATATACCCCAAGTGAAATCCTACTTGATAAAACAAAAGAAAAATGGAAGGAAGACCAAATGATGGGATGCGACTCCAAGCAAATGGCGAGGCACAGTGACGACAAGGTGATGTGAGGTCAGGCACAACGAAGTTGTGGCAAGAACGCGATGGTGCAGAACCTACATGGAGGGGTGGTAGATGAAGACAAAACGAAAATTTGAGGTCGTGTTCACATTTGAGGTCGTTGATTAGGGGTTTTTGGTTTTCGTTTTGGATCTTTGAGTTGGGATTTTGATTTGGGTTTCCAAAACAGTGATTGCAGCGACAATTTTTCTCGTCGTTTTGTGCCCAATGCGGACTAGGTGACTCGATTTTCAACTTGCGAGTCTACTCCGAGTCAACCGAGTTTGAACGAGTCTATTCCGAGTCTATCAAAAAACGAGTTTACGAATGAGTCAACTCGTGAAAGGGAACCAAACTCGTAAAGTCGGATGAGTTTGCGAGTCAACTTGCAAGTTTGATAACCATGGATGTACATGTTTTTAGATGAAGGACTATAACACTTGTAAACTTTTTGAGTTGCTAAATAACCAAGAAAGGCCCATAAAACATCATGGTGATCAAGTTTGTCTTTATTTTGGTTGTGGATATGTACAGAAGTTGTGCACCCAAATATCCTAAGAATGAGGCCATTTGAGATCTTAAAGTGAGGGAACAAATTTTTAAGGGTTTCAAGAGGACTTTTGTTCTTTAGTATAGTGAGGAAAGTCTATTTATCATATATGTAGTAATGAGAACAACTTCTCCCAAATGATTTTTTTTTATCTTTCCCTTGAAAGAGAAGTGTTTGGGTGGGGTTAAGCAAGTGGCTATTTGATAGAACTATGACCACAAAAGCAATTCAAAACAGCACAGCGAAAGATAGTGTATAGAAACTGTATTATCGAATGTGTGAAAATGAGCAAAACGGTGGTATGACAATATAGAATATCTCCAGAGTCTATGACTCCTCCAGAGAGATCACTCTCCTTACCCTATTTCAAAACAAACTTCCGTCCCCCCTCTCTCTTTCCTCCCTTCTCAAATACTTGTCTTCTTTTGCCACGTCATTACCCTCCTAACTAATTAATATTCCCTGGGCCTGTTTTCTTCCTCCTAGAGTAAACCTTCCATATCTTGGGCCTTCCACTAACATGGCCTTCTTCACCATCTTTCTCATGTTGTATCAGCCCCTCCTCAAGTGTTCTATCACTATTTCTCCTATTTAGCATTGCATTCAGTGGGAGTATAGACAAATGAAGAGTAATGAATAATTCCTTTGGATTGAAAATAACTAGATGCATATTGGTTGAAATAATACCAAGCATAGTCAGAACTAAATCTTTTTATGTTGATCTAAAATTGATTTTGAATCATTAAATGAAAATGGGAATAAACGTGACCACGTCAGATTGTTGTTCGAGCAAATAGAACCATGTAACTCTAGTGCAATCATCAATAAACATTACAAACAAATGTGCCCAAAAGATATTAGATATAATATATGGTCCCGATATATCACTAAGATTACCTAGATAGGTTGTTAACTTCTATTATTGCCAATGGGAAAGATACACAAGTGTGTTTAGCTAATTCACAAGCCTCACAATGCAATTTAGGGGTATCTACAATTTCAAATAAATGGGAAAATATTATTTTTAAAACAAAAAATGATGGATGTCTTATGTGACAGTGGTATAACTAACGGTGTCTTTATTTGATACATTGAGCATAGACATGGGTTGGTCAACTTTGGATTCTTGGATTGGTTCTTAATAATAAAGTCCATTTCTTTCTTTAACAAGTCCAATCCTCCTCCCCGAGACTTGCTCTTGTAAAATGCACAAAGATGGGGAAACATAGCAAAGCAATTGAGGTCATATGTTACTTTTCTTACGGAGATAAGACTTGTGGAAAGCTTTTGGACATGTAGAACATTTTTAAAAATAAGTTTGGAAGATAAACAAATATCACCATATCTTGAAACTGTAGCTAAAGAGCCATTGGCAACAATTTTGCTATTGCTTGAAGAAAGGGTACAAGAATGGAAGAGTTGAGGCGAGTATGTCATATGATCCATAGCTCCTGAATCCACAATCGAACGTATGAGCACACATACAAGAAATGTAGCTAAAGAGCCATTGGCAACAATTTTGCTATTGCTTGAAAAAAGGGTACAAGAATGGAAGAGTTGAGGCCAGTATGTCATATGATCCATAGCTCCTGAATCCACAATCGAACGAATGAGCACACATAGAAGAAACATTACTTGAGAGAGCAAGAGAATACAATTTAGAGGATTCTTAGTCTGCTTATGCAAGCTTTGTGTGTTGGCCATTGGAATGTTGTCATTTGTATTCTAAGGTACCTCAAAAAGGTTCGAGGACAAGGTCTGCTATATGAAGATAAAGGAAACATCTAAATCTCTTGGTATTGAGATGTTGGTATAGATGCTCTACTAATGGATATTGTGTTTTCCTTGAAGGAAATATTGTTTCCTACAAAATTAAGAAACTAAATGTATTGGCCTAATCAAGGGTTGAAGCTGAATATAGGGAAATGGTGTCTCTTACTTGTGAACTTTATTGGCTGAAACCAAGGTTGTCAAACTCAAGAGTTTACGTAAACTTGTGAGAGCCCAGTAAACTTGAATCCTAAACTCGTAAGAGTTTACTTGACAAGAAAAAAAAATAATTTATATAAATAACATCCTAACTCAAATAACTTTACAAATTAATACAACTTAAAAGTACTTTAAATAAATAAGTTGATACAAATATTATAAAATATAAGTTCAAATGTAATGTGTCTATGTCCAATCCTCTAATTAATCCTCTAATAGAATTATTCTATTTTAATTAATCCGTTTTTCACTACAAAGATAAAAAATGTTATAATATATGAATACACAAACACTGTTTTAAAAAATTAAAAGCTTTTTAATAGTGTTTCTTGCTAACAAGAACCTTTGCATAGGGCTGAAAAAGTTATAACTTATAAGTTATAACACTGTTTTAAAAAATATTATAAACTAAAACATACAAAATGCAGAGGGGGAACACGTGCAGAGGGGTGAGTGCGAACAATGTGCAAGGAGAGGATGACCCAACCGATGGCATGCGAGGCAACGGTGACAACGACTGATGACAATGGTGCCCACGTTGTTGACGGCAAGCACGAGAGACTACGTGAGAGAGGGTGAACCACGAGACTAGAGCCCTAATCTTGTGTGAGAGAGGAAGATGCGAGAAGAAGGGGCTTAAACACAGGGCTTAAAATTTTGTCCATCGAAGTCGCAAAAACGCCTCTAAAATCACGAGTTCATACGATTCTATCGATTCTGCAACCGAGTCTACTGATTCCACACGAAAAACAAGTTTGCTTCTGAGTTGATTCAGAAGCCATGGGTGGGAACGTAAACTCGTCCAAGTTAACGAGTTAACTCACGAGTTTGATAACCATGGCTGAAACAACTTCTTCAAAAGCTTAACTTCTATAAAATCCAAAAGATGTATTGTGGTAACCAAACTGCTCTCCACATTGCACCAAATCAAATATTCCACGAGAGAACTAAACACCTAGAAATTGACTGTCGTTTTATTTAGGAAAAATTGTAGACAAGAAACTTGTACTGAGTTTGTCGAATCAAATGACCATTTCGTAGATGTATTAACCAAGTCCTTAAGAGGACCTCTGATTGAGTTTATCTATTCCAAGTTCATACAATTGTATGCTCCAACCTGAGGAGGAGTGTTAAAATAAGTATTAAAATCTAGGTAGGAAGTAGTTTTGTTTTTTTATCAGCAATAACAAATATGATTAAATTGGGACAATAGGGTTGTCCCAACCCTTGTACAAAAACACAGAATGGTTGAAAGAGAGAACAAGAACCTATTACATGGATATCTTTTCCACGAAAACTCACTATAGCCAGAAGCATGCCTATATTCTCAATCCACAAAACCTATCAAACCAAATTTCGGGTTTATACTCAAAATTCATCCACACAAGAAATCCTAGGGTGATATAGCCAGAACCTGGGGAAGATTCAAGAAGCTATAACAAAATCATGAATGTACAACATAATACAGGCTTTGTATCACAAATTATCTTCTCCAAAGTTTGCATTCCCCGTGTACCTATGAGTTGTACCTAGGCTTTAGGGTTTAATCTTAAGTGTAAATCCTTCGCTGTGTGAAATTACTCTCTTTTACGATGAGTGTTAAAATAACCTGTATACTCTTTGAGTTTCCTTGTGACCTTTCTAAACATATCCTATATTTATAGAAGTGGCAATGTGTACTCAGAAAGCCATGAGTGGGTTGGTGTCCTCACGTTTTATCTAAATAGGAGATAGAGATATATAACTTTGTACACTCGTGTGAGCTAAAAGTGGAAATGTAAATAGAAAGTTGGTCCTTTATGTAAATATATTTGGAATGCATGAGTCAATGTGTTGTAGGAGACAATCTTCACAATTCAAATTGTTTCTTTTGAAAGCCATGTGTTAATTTGTCTACTTCATTTATTTATGTCATTTGATCTTTGTGTTACTTGAGTGAGTCTTGCACTTTTATCTTTGTTTGGTGCTTCACTTGTCTTTATGTGACATCTTTCTCTTGTCTTGTTTAGTGCTGCATTGGGCATTAAGCTCTTAGACACTAGATGACACACCACAAAAAAGAAAAGTTATTTATATATTAAAATGAAGTTATGCAGCTAACAAACCAACGCCCTATTACTAAAGTGTACTCTAGAAGGAATAAGAAGGTAACAAACCCAAGTGACCCACATGTCAGTGAGTTAGGCAGTTCTTAGAACGTTAGGGATTAATGGGTATAATAGCATGTAAATAAATTGTGATAGCAGATTTTGAAAACTTGTGAGGGAAGTGCTGAGACTTTCAATTTCTCAATAATCAGTAAAGAATAATTGTCTCTTTTTCTCACTATTCACTCTCTCTACCTCGTTGTATTGTCGAGAGAATTCCTTTAATTCTTACTACCAGTTTTATCATAAGTAGGATATGTCAAATGAGGTCAGTTTTACCCGTCAAAGCTGCTGATGAAGAACCCCCACATGTAATATATATAATATGCTCTTGAGATAAAGCCTCAACTACAGCTGGTATCTTCTGATTCTGGATAGATCCATGGCCCAACTGACCTTGTCCACCATGGCCCCATGAGAGCACTTTCCCGTCACCTAAGGAAAATTAAGAATATAGATATAATCATATAATCTATGTGAACGGAAATGAATAAAACAAACTTGGTGAAGTATCAGCATACCAGTTAATGCTAGGGAGTGATATCCACCACTTGCTATTTGAATAATTTTAACATTTTCAAGGCTGGGTACGGGCCTTGGCTTCCAACCACCAGTCTTATCACCTCTACCAAGCTCATAGTTAGAATTTGCTGACAAAACGCTGACTTTATCAATTTTCCAAAACCAAAAGCAATGGATAAAAGAAGTTCGCCAGACTTCTACAGAAAATACTGGGAAAAATTATATGAATGAGAAGATAATTACCTCCCCAGTTCCATAATTGCCCATCCTCTGTCAATGCCATTGTGAAAAATCCCCCACAGGAAGCAGCAGCAACAGGGTAAGGTAATTCTTTTACCCTGGAAGGTATACTAAGTCCACCAGCATGATCTGGGCCCCGACCAGGACCAAGGCCCAATCGCCCATCCCCTTCATCTCGACCCCAGATATAAAGCTCTCCTATGTCCGATACAAACCCAACATCAGTCTCAAAAGGAACATACCATTTCATTTTTTATGTAGTTCATGCTAATGGACATTCCTAAGAAGAAACTCAAATTGGTGCGACAAAGTTTAACTCTAGGAGAAATGGATGTATAACCTTGAGATGATAAAAGGATGAGTAAAATAAAAAAAGCTGAACATCAAAATAGAAATCTCTATCTTCGAGCAACCAAGCATTGCATTTAAACGTCTTAAAAGAAAACTTTCAATACGCCAAACAATCAGATTTGACATGTATAATATAACTGCACCTTTATTGAATCACTTCTTAACAAAATTAGTGTACAGGGAGCCTGCAATATTAGGAAGATTTTCTATCCTTTATATCTTTTGGTAGATTGGTTTTGTATTCCAAAGTAAAAAGAAAGACACAATGTAACAGACAAAGAATCCAATCCACCACAAAAACAATTTTGTGCCGAAATAGAAATGGACCACAGTGCACACTCCGTTACATCATACTTTTGCATTTCAGAAATAGTTGAATAATAGTTGTAAATAGCTAGAATTCTTCTAGAATATGATGAGTTGTATAGTGATTATGCTCTTAATTTTCTGTTTTCCTTTTTCATTCTTATCCTCATTATATAGCAGTATACATGATGTACATTTTTGTCATCAATCTACAAGGGAATTTTATTCCAATGCCTTCTAAATCTTTATTTTGCTCTTTCCCTTTTACAATTCAGGTAAGAAAACACATGTTACAATTTGAAATAAGAAAATCACAACTGAAGCTATAAGCCAGATTGTAAATTCGGTAATTATCTTTCTTACTATTCATCAATCCAAATTTGTTTTAAACAATGCTGAAATAAAGTTCCAGCCATCATACAAACCTGATTCTGTGATTGCTGCAGTATGCGTTCCACTGGTAGCAATGTGTTTTATAGTTCCCTCCCAGGAGCCTTTTACCAATCTAGGAAATAACTCTCGGTGATATACTGAGTGTCCAAGTGCACCAAAACCACCATAACCCCTGAAAACTTCATTTTCATCCATAAAAATTAATTTTATTGAGAGGAAGGAAAGCATGAACCATAAAATTTAGGAACTTTTTAACTCCTCAAATTACAAAAGTATTCCCAGACTCAACAAAGTGTTAAGTTCGCATGGTAGAGTAAATTTATCTTGAAGTTAAGCGACGAATAATTTCATTTGGGACTAAAACTTTCTAACCATGCATAAAACTTTCTAACCATGCATAAACACCCTCCAGGCATTATATCAAACTTCTTTTGTGGCATTTATCAGTCAAGCTAAAACTAGCACAGTAAACAAAAACCAGCATTTCAACAACAGGCGACATATATTGTGAGAGAATTATATAATTAGTCAAGTTTGTTTCAAGTAGTTTCAGCTTTAATCATCTAATTAAATTATACAATAGTACAGCGATTCATTTAAATTATATGGTTGACTTTTTTCTCTTCTCAATTTGTCATCCCTTACCTCATTCCCTGAAAAGAAAGAAAGAAACTCCATGCACACAATGTAACAATCAGTTTAACCAATCAAATTTGGCTTCTCTGGAACATTAGACGATCAACTAAATCTAGAGTTGACATTAATCATCAAGTGCCTGATATAAGAAAACAACCACGCTTCATCCAATCAGAAATTTCATAAAGGTAAGGGTGTGGTTGATATCTATTTCTAATGATGTTTTTAATTTAATTAATCAATCTCCGCTTCACATAGTTTATATAAACAAAGAACGTCTTATATGCCTGATTTTAGAAAACAACAAAGAGATTCCAAAGTGACTAACTAGAGGTTGAAGGGATTCTGACCAGGTGAAGACCTCGCCGGCTGATGTAAGAGCAACGGAGTGCAAACCACCGAGGGCGACGGACCGAAGGTTATCGAGGTGAGGGTTCAGGGTGGGCACGAACAACGAATTCTCGTGGCCGAAGCCCAATCTTCCACCATCGCCTTTTCCCCAAATCCAGAGAGCCCCACCAGCGACGAGCGAAGAGTGGAAAAGACCACACGAGATGCCCACTTCTGGGGTTCGACACTTCTCCGCGTGGGGGAGGCGGCCGGGGGTTTGGGCGAGAGAGAAGGAGGATTTGGGGACGGCCAGGTTAGCAACCGGAGAAGGGTACAGGCGGGTCTCCTCCACGCCACCCCCGAGCTGGCCGGAGGCGCCTCTGCCCCACGAGAGGACCTGCAGGATGGCGGTGTTGCCGGCTGTTGTGTCGGCGGTGTAAAGGAGTGGGGGCTTCGGGGTAGCGGAAAAGTGGCGCAAGCCGCTAGTAAGAGTGGCTATGTTGTGATGGTGGCGGCGGCGGAAAATTGGCTTCATGTGTTTCGGTTAGGTTATTATGCTTTTTGGTTTCTGGTTGTTCAAACGTTTTGGTTATGCTTAGTACAGTACTACTGCTAAGGTTGCTCAACACTTATGGTGGCGGCTCTGATTTGGGTGCACATCGCTTACTTAACTACCTGTTGTGCGATGAAACCACCTTTCAGACTCCTTTGTTCTTTGTTTGAAGAGGGAACAGAGTTTACAACGAAATAAAGAAGAGAAAAATGTGAAACTTGAAGGTAAATGGAGAAAGTGAAAATTAAAACAAAATTAATTGAAAGCTTAAAATGGATGTAAAAAATTTATATTTATTTTAAAAAATATTTTTTAAAATAAAATGTTAAAATTTTATTTATATTATAATTAATTGAGTTTAAAAAAAATAATAATATGAATATATATATATATATATATATAATGTATAAAATTCTAAACGTTTAACTCCCTAGTATAAATAAATAATTGTTGCTTTTTCTTATAAGTTATCTTTTAGATTAATTTTTTTTCTTTTATACAGCAAATAATTAATATTTTATTTTCTCTTTTTCAACTTTCTTCATTTTTATTTATTTGTTCTTTTTGTATTTGCAAACTAACAAATCATTATGCTCACAAAAACGTATATTTATTCAGATCTTTAATAGTACCGGGTCCCAATTACTTAATCCTTGTACAAAGAGAAATATAGTTTTTTGCATAGATTTCTGAATAAGTTTATATTGGTGGTTTGGAAGAGTGCAAAAATCATTTGTATACACCTAGGGATAAAGTATTTACACTTAGAACTTTGTAAAAAATTTGTTGTGGCTTGAAGCATTTAGGTCAATGGAAGGCAATTCCACTTAATAAAGGATTATATGAATTTGCTTTTTCTCCTCAAGAGGACATACAAAGGGCTTTGGTTGTTGGAATTTGAAATTATCTCTTGGCATTCTTCATGTTTTTTCTTCGACAAAAGATTTTGTCTTGACTTCCATGAAACTCACACAAACTCAATATTATGTTCACATTCATGGTCTTCCTTAAGAGTTTTGACAGCTGAAAGTGATTTTCACAATAGCACGTGGAATTGGTACACAATTATCTTTAGATGATTATACTAAGAATAAGTCTCGAGGTTTCTTTGCACGTATCTTGGTTGTTGATTTGTTATATGATTTGCCTAATCTGTAAGACCCCAGAAATTTAAACAATTAAATAAATAATTATTTAATAAATACAGGTAGTGGAAGCCTTTATGGCATTTAATGTTGGCTATTATGATGTGAAATAGTACTAGCTCAAATGATTGAGAGTACCTAGTTATGTTGAAAGGACTTGGGTTTGAGTCTTGTGTATGTCAAATTGTGTGTTATTTTTATTGTGTATTATTTCGATATTATGATTGATCATGATGAGTGATAATATAATTTTAGAATTCTAGGAATTATCATGAAACATGAATTGGTTTAATTGGTTGTGCATTTGCTTTTGAAATTGGATGGTTGTGTGTTTGAACCTTAACTTAAGCAAAATAAGGTTCCTTTTTGCTAAATATGTTTTTGGCATGGATGGGAAGGGTCAGAAATCTAGCATTTTTCATTTGAGCAAGGGGTGAGGGAAGGAATACGAGTTTGATCGTGAAGGAAGATTTTAAGTTTTGTTTGATTGAATTATTGTTTACAATAAAAAATATATGACGCATTTGTTTTATATTTTAGAAATTTTGATTGTAATGGTGATTTGGTATCATTAAATTTTCATTTTAATGTTAAGTATGCGATTGATGAATTTGAGTGATACGAAATCTAATATAGCATGAATGCATTGAGATTTTCTTGATTTATGGGTAAATGATGCAAAGGAAAGGTTAGGGTTTATGTTTTTCTTTTACGGTAGCGTGACTTGGGGATGCATTCTAGAGCTTTCATTTTTTTTAGTTATATGAAAAGTGGATAAATGTGGTGTTATGGTATGTTATAATATTATAGGAGGACATTTTATGACATTCATCATATAGTAATTTATATAATATTAAAAGGAAAAAAAAAAGGAAACAAATTATCGGCTTTGGTGTAGAGTATTGAACACTAAATAGTTTGTTTTAACAATAATATATATATATATATATATATATATATATATATATATATATATATTTAAAGAAGGTTAGAAGTGTTGGCTTTCCTTCTTTTGTTTTGTTGTATTTGATATTATATATGACTTGTAGCTTTTGGGTATTAAGCTTTGGTAGTGACTAAACTTTTGGTATGCTGCAATTAGGGTTTTAGAATAATAGGTTGGGTTTTCTTATAAAAGATTGGATGTGGTATAATTAGTAATTTTTAATATATTATATAAGAGGGTAAGGGAATAGTCATAGAAAGTGGTTTATAAATGGGGATTGCAGAGGTGATTTTATCAATTTGGGTTGATATTTAATTAATTAACTTTAGTTGCATTTGACTCTAAGGATGCGTGTTTAGAATTCCTCTTCTAAATACGCCACATTTATTATTATTATTATTATTAATATATTATTATTATTATTATTATTTTATCTTATTAGTATTTTTTTATTATTGTTTCATTTCATTTTATTATTATTTTCATTTTTTTATTTTTTATTTTATTATTATCATTATTTTTGTTGTTGTTGTTATTTTTATTATGATCATTATTATTATTTTATTGTCCGTGCGATATTTTGGGGCAATGGTTATGTGTTCTTCCTAGTTTGTATATTGTTTGGTTGTCTAGGATTGTATTGGGTATAACACTTTATTTTGATGGTTTTATATGAATTTATAAAGTGATAGATGTGTGCTTATACTTGAATGATACATATGAGTTGTGATGTTGTAAATTTAAGTATCTGAAGTATATGAATGCGTAATTTTGGTTTCTGGATGTTTGAGAATTGAATTGTTGGATGCTAGGAACTGAATTAGAGTACCTAAAACCAATAGTGACACATTACTAGTGTAGTGCCTAACGGTGCAGAGTGAACTATCAAGCGATAGCAAGAAATAGGGAAGCCTTGTTTGTCGTGGCGCCGACAGTGTTGTGGAATCGCCAAGCGGTTTGCACTGTCATTTCGCCTGGTGGCGCTTAAGTTGTGCCAAGCGATAGTGCAAGTGGCATTGTGTGTTATGGTGCGTTTTGCATGACTTGTTGTGTTGGGTCTGTTTTGGGATATGCTTGACCGTATCACGAGCGGGTAGGTTCGTGATTGGTGATGGAACGTGTGGTTAATATGAGCGGGGAGGTTCATATTAGATATACTCTCGTGTGAGGATACGAGTGGGGAAGTTCGTATGTTCCATGCTCACACTTGAGAGTTGCTGCGAGCGGGGAGGTTCGTAGCTGGATGAATAACGCGTGTTGGACTACGGGCAGGGAGGTCCGTAGAGTTGGACTACGAGCAGGGAGGTTCGTAGAGTTGGACCACAAACGGGCAGGTTCGTGGAAGCATTTAAATCCCTAATACTAGCTTAAGTGTGTATCTTATATAGGGCAATGTGTTTTTCTTAATTTCGTTTTAATGTGTTGCGATCTGGACTTAGACCAAGAGATGCTTGACTGTCTCATGAGCGGGTAGGTTCATGGTTGGTGGTGAACACGTGATAATATGACCAGAAAGGTTCATATTATGATGCTCTCGTATGAGGATACGAGTGGGGAGGTTCGTAGCTGTTGGATCACGTGTGTTGGACTACGGGTGAGGAGGTTTGTAGAGTTGGAGTACGAGTGGGGAGGTTCGTAGAGGCAAGACCACGAGTGGGCAGGTTCGTGGAAGCATATATATCCTTGGTCCATGGTAAAGAAATTGTGGATTGGAAACCTTAGGGCAATAAGGTTTCTTGGTTAAGCATTGACTTAAATAAAGTAATTTAGGGTGAACTTCTATTTATTAAATTATACGTTTATATTGTTACATGAGCTCACCCTTCTGTGCGTGTTTGGCGATGATCATGTAATTCGTTACACGAGAGCATATGTTGTTTCTGGTGGAGCTAGTGACGCTTAGAGTCAGGGAGGGGATAACTTAGGAAGTTTTATGGACTATATTTGACTATTTTGTAAACATTTAGTTGATCAGTTTTGAATTATGTAAACCTGGAGTTTAATTTATGGTTTTGAATTTCGAGACATTTTATTAAGGTTTTAATTTTTTCGCGTTTTGGAAAAGAAATTTGAAAAATAATGGCATATTTAATATTATTTTACTTTATTTTATTTAAATCAGTAATATTCGACCGTAATGTTGTTAGTTTTGAAATGGTGAGTTTAGCCAATAAGGGGGGGTTGAATTGGCTTTATAAAACTTTTTCGAAAGCTTAAACCTTTTTTCAATTGAATCTAATGGACTGGAAAGTTTGGATGTAAATGCAGCAGACCAGTACACTTTCAGTCGATGAAAATATAAAATAGCAGACTAAATTGTTCTTGAAGCTATAAAACAGTAGATTAAAAAGATAATTCAGTTGGCTAAAATACTGGAGATTTATGCAAAATGCAGAATTCGCGAATTCAACTCAAACAACAATCTTTTACATACAAGACTTGTTCCAATCAGTATTTTTAACAAGTATACAACCTCAGATTACACAAGAACGCATTAAATCACACCAAAAATTAAATTGCTTGGTTTTCTTAAGTTTTTAAAGAGTTTCAAAGAGAGTGAGATGAGGGAAAGAGAAATGCACAACTGTTTTTATACTGGTTCACTCAATCACAAAGCTACATCCAGTTTACCAGGACAACCTGAGCCTGGTTTCCACTATAATCAAAAGTTTTCCAAATCACACACTAAGATTACACTTTTGAACAACAAAACATACAAGATTTTTGACTCACAAAAAAATCTAGAGGCACAAGAACATCCAAACCAGATGGTGGTTGTCCCTAGTCAACCATACATGTGTTTTTTAAGCTACTCACAAGCCAAAATGCCTCCAAGATCAACCAAGATCTTCAAAACACGAGTTCTAGCCATGTATTACAGAGAGAGAGTTTTCTAGAGATGAATGACAAAATTTCGTGCACAAAAACTCAGATTCGTACCTCTGCTCGCGAAAACACAGCTTATATAGTCTGGTTGAAGTGAAAATAGTCGATTGAATTTTCCGTACAATTAGTTGATTTCACCTAACTTAAGTGAAATCAGTCGATTGATAAATAATTCAACTGACTGAATGGATTCATACCAGAAACTATATACAACAAGCCTTTTAACTTGTTAAAATCCATTTTAACAGATTAAAAGAGACACACTAAGGCACACAAGACACCTAACCTATCTCATATAGCCTACCAACAAGATATAACACTAACACATTACATTTAATACGTTATATAAAGATTTAACACACTAAAACTTAATCTTCAAGAGGATCTTCATCAAACACTTAAGATCTTCATGCATATGGCTTTATCAATTCTTTGCTTCAAGCTTGCTTGTGCCAACAAATGTTACATAATCAAATTTTGGTGGAAAGATCAAGATTTGCATTTATTTCTAATGGTGAGTGTGAGAAATTTCTTCTATTTTATTCAAATTGTAAAATGGTCATGATCTATCTGATTGTAGGCGGTTACAATAGGATGCCAATGTCATTTCTAGTGGGGAGAAAATAGTTGGAGCAAAAATATAACAACATTACCTTCCAAAGGTGGTTAGTACGAAAGGTCGAACTAAGGGCTCTTTAATTATAGTGGTAAAGCCTATGGTGAAGCCTATGATTCAGTCTTTTATGGTGCAACTTGTTGCTCAATCACAATTTGAGCCAATGGTGGATAATAATGATAATATTTGTGTTGTGAATGGATTTTATCTTATTAAAAATTTAGTGGTGGTGTGTAATGGAATATGATTCGTTGGTTGGTATGCCATCTTTGGAGGATATTAGTTTCATTAGGAATAGTTTGCAGCGTTTACAACAATTAGATTTAACTCATAATAGTTCACCGACAATTCTTAATCCTTTAACATCTAAGGAGACTTGTTTTGGAGAGGAATTGAAGATAGATTCCAAATGGGCTAATATGCTTGATGAGAGAAAATATTATAATACTGAAGATGATGGGTCAGTTCAAACTACAAGGAAACCTGGTAGGATTAGGCTAAAGAAAGTTAATATTAAATCTCTCAAAGCAAAAACTTTCAAAAATTAAAGGCCTTTTTTAAAATGTGACAAGATTGACTAATGATAAATTTAATATGCCGAAGAACTTTCTTTTTTTATGGTATATGGAGTTCAAATGGAATGATTTTCATGAAAGAAATCATAGTTTTTTTTTGTTCATAATAGTTTTTTCTTTCTTTATGTTTATGGTGTAATTTTATGATGGTCTAGTGTGGTCCCTATTTTTTTTTCTTTTTTTATTTATTTTTTATTATTTTAATAAAATTATCATGTAATGATCACAATATCTAACATAAATTTATTTGAAATTGTCATTATTATTCTCAATTTTTTTAGAAAAACGAAATTCAAAATTAATTCAACTCGGAAAGTACATTTAATTTTATAATTCTTATAACTCACAGTATGGTTTTATTAATTTGTCTACATGTACTCATTTTATTTGAAGGTAGATTAATCTTATAGATTTAATTCTTATATATTTTTTTAAGTTAATACAATTATTTATCTAAATATTTATTGTCTAATATTATTATACCTAAAATTAAAAAATAATATATATATATATATATATATATATATATATAAAATCTTGATAATTTATGCTTATTCATTAATACAACTAAAATTCGAGTAATTTATTATTGTCTCCAGAAAAACAAAATGTTGCTTTGAAGATACAAGGAAAACTATTTAAAAGAGGTTACGATATTTAAATATACGTTGCTCGAGAGAACTTCACTTAAGTTAAAGGATTTGCAAATATAACTTTACTCTTATTTTCCTTTATCAAACTGTAACATTCCATTTAATAAACTTAATTAAATGAGATATCACATACAATATAATATAAAGAGCCACAAAATAAAATATATTTGTGTCAACCATTATAGTCATCCAAAAATATACTTAAAGAAGAACTAAGGCACACCACAATGCCATGAACAGAACAAGAATAAAAGTTTGACAGTTATCCAAAACGTTTGCTCATAGAGTAAGGGGGATCAAACCCAAGGTTAGCTACGTTGCGGAGTTTCCATCCCCTGGTGATCAGTAGGGGATTCCACATCTGCTCACATCAATAGATTGATGATCATTGCAAAAAGGAAAAATCACACACAAGACAAACACAAGCAAACAGAAAGGGTAAGCTAGAGTATAAATCATTTTAACATGTTATGGTACACAGATGCTTAAAACAGATCATAAACATACAACAAGATAGGCAAACAATCATATTAGCAAACAAGCAAGACTCTAAGACTCAATTATCCGAATACGTATAATCGGTCGGATTCACTGGATGCTTGCACTTGTGGTGGCCTCTACTGCTCTACAGAGCCATTGCAAATGGGTTTCACCCTACCACGCACAAGGTTAGACTTCAAACATCTAAGGCCATTATCCTGCCAAAGGCTAGGGCCTCCTACTTCTCTCATCACTTGAGTCAGTCTGCTCACGTGAGACTAACCGACCCTTTAGAGTTTTAGGATGCAATCCTTACTTGAATCCTTACCTAATTATATACACTAAGGCACCACCACGAAACCTTATTAAGAGGTTCGTGGAATTATGTCCATCACACAAGGCATCACCATGAGGTCTCACCAAGAGGTTCATGGAATTACGTCCAACACATACCATAGTCATAACCAATTCCTTCCTTATATTGTGCATTACAATTAAGGCTGAGATTGCATTGATATTGCAAGGTGTGAGTATAAGTACGCACTCTGTCATGACCGAAAAAAAGGAGATTCTCTACACTTCCTAATTCTTTCCCATCACCACTCCCACATACACACCTCCTTTTTTATCTCTATTTAAAAAAAAAAACATATTGAAGGAGGTAGAAAAAAGGAAGAAGAAAACATTCTCTACACTCTCTTTCTCTCATTACCACCCACAAAGACAATGAAAATTTTTTAAGGTACGTCACTCTCAATTCTTTCATCTTTTGATTTAGTTTTTTTTTTCAATTTTCATTCTTTTTTTTAAATCATAAAAAATATTTTTCCCCCTTTTTTTATTGTCTGCCCGGCCGCTCGCGTCGCATGACATCCAATTTAGACTTTCGATTTTTTTAATATATACAGATGATCTAAAAATAAAAAATAGCTTTCTTTGTTTACTCTTTTATATCTATTTGGTTGCTCACGTCGCAATGACATACGCAACTACTTTAAAATAACTTTAAGAAATATATTAAAAATTTATAAATGATTAAAAAAATAAAAAATAAAAGATTAGAAAAAAAGAATTTATTACAAGTGTTTATCCGGCCGCTCAGGTCGCATGAGACCAATTTTAAAATAATACTAAAATTAAAAAAAAGGTTTTCAAAATTATTAAACAAATTAAATCATTTTTCAAATAGTTTTCCAAAGAGTTTTTCATAAAGAACTACGTAACCCTGATTCTCCATTCACATGGAGATACGTAGGAGCGAGGATTAATCCTCGTCGGGCCCAAAAAATCAAAAAAATAGTTTTGTTGTTTTTTGTACATTCTTTTATTAATATTTTTGGGGAAAATTAAATATTTTGAAAAAACCACATCACTTTTGCAAATTTAATTAAAGGTATCGTTTTAGGACGGACATTGTGGGGTGCTAATACCTTCCCCACGCGTAACCGACACCCGGACCCAAAATCTGGTTTTTTCGCAGACCATGCTCTTTTTTATGGTTTTCCATAGTTTCCTATAATAACTATGGTGGCGACTCCAAATCTCTGTTTTTACAAATTTTATTTTTTTGGTTCGTCGTCCTGTCGCGATTTTGGTTGCGACAACAAGGTCTACAAAAAACCATATTTTTGGTCCGATAGTCGGTTACGCGTGAGGAAGATATTAGCATCCCACAACGCCCATCTTAAGATTTTTGTTTCTTTTAATTCTGCTTCCTTCCCTAAGATTGTTTTTTTCCAACAAGTCAAAACTAGGTGTATCTATATGAGTGATAACGAGAAAGAAAGAGAGAGGTGTAGAAAATATTTTCTTTTTTTTTCATCCCTATTCATATGACAAAATGCGTATTTATATTCACACATTGCAATATCAATGCAATTTTAACCTTAATCGTAATGAACAATACAAGGAAGGAATTGCTCATGGTATCAGCACATTAGGGGAATCAAATCGTAGCAAATCATAGCACAATATCAATCAAGATTGATAATATTGATTCTAACCATTAACAAATCCGAGCACACAATTCGTCACAATTAGTAATATTGATTATAATAATTTGAAGAGATATTGCTTCGAATTATTAGAATCATATCACTAATTTCTCTATCAGGAACAAAGGGTAGAAAATGTGTTGAGTTGTTAGACTCCTGAAGGAGAGTGTGATAATTAAAAACAAATTGGGCTCTTCCTTCTTTTTTCTTTTTTTCATCTCTTTTTTTTCTTCTAAAATTAAAGTTTGAGAATCTTTTAAGAAAATTTTGTTTCACCTTTTTTTTACCATTAATGAATGTTGCAACCTAAATCGTGACGGGACGACGAACTAAAAATAAATTAATTTGAAAAGAGATTTGAAGTCGTCACCATAGTTTATTCTGGAAAACTATGGAAAACCATAAAAATAAAATAAAGTCTGCGAAAACCAAATTTAGGGTCCGGGAGTCGGTTATGCGTAGGGAAGGTATTAGCACCTGACGACGCCCGCCCAAAGGCGTACCTTTAATTAAATTTGTAAAAGAGATGTGTTTATTTTATAATATTTATTTATTTTGCCCAAAAAATAAGAAAATATTGAACAAACTAAGGGAAATTAAAAATGAGAAATCAGGGCTACGTAGTTCTTTATAGATCTATTTAAAAAATGATTTGGAAAACCTTTTAATTTTTGGGAAGCGAACCTGACAAGGACTTGCTCTGCTCTTACGTATCTCCATTCACAATGGAGAATCAAGGATCACGTAGTTCTTAATAAAACTTGATTAGAATATTTAATTTTTTAAAGTTGTTTCTTGACATTTTTTAAAATAAAGTGTCATGCTGTGCGTGCAGCCGGGTTGACACCAAAATCATTTTTTATATTTTGTATTTTTAAAAGGGAGTGTCGTGCGACGCGAGCAATCGATTAGACACCAAAACATTTCTATGATTTTTTATATTTTTGAACAAGAGTGTCGTGCGACGCGAGTAGTCGATTAAACACCAAAATAACGTTTATATTTTTTGTATCTTAAAAAGGAGTGTCATGCGACGCGAACAGTTGATTAGACACACAAACAACTTTTATAATTTTTGTATTTTAAAAAGGAATGTCGTGCAACGTGAGCGGTCGATTAGACACTAAAAGAAAAAATAAAGAAAATAAATTTAAATTTTTATTTATTTTTATTTTTATTATTTTTGAAAACCATTTTAATTTTTGTTTCAATTTAAAATATTTATATTATTTTTGAAAATAATGTGATTGAAATGTGATATTTAATTAGAAAATAGTAAAATTAGAAATAGCAAATAAGAGTATATAAGTGAGTATGTGGGTGCAATGAGAAAAACTATACACATGGAATGGGGTGCATAAAGAGAAACGCGTGGTGCACAAGGTAAACTCTTCCTATCCTAAAAAAGAAAATTAAAGGAGTGGGGTGTGTGCTTAGTGAAAATGCAAATACATGAAATAACATAAAACTAAATGCAAGGGGATTGGAGTTATTACATTGGAGAGTGCATGAAGAAAGAAAACAAAACAAATGACCCAATTATGAAACAGATCTGCAGATGTGTGAGAATTAAATTATGGGGGTGCATGAAGTGAAAGTGAATCTGCCAAAAACCCTAAGTCCAATTATCTTAATCTTCTCCCAAACTCCACACTCAGAATTTTCCCCAAACTTCGTTTCAACGTTCACAACACACCAATCACCCACGAACACTAACGCTGCCCATTTCGTACGAGGCTGGCGGCGACACTGCTCACGACGGCACCGACCACGATGGCACAGATAGGCATCTACGCCACCACACCATCATATGCGTCTACTAATCACGTTCAAAACGCAATCATGCTCGCGGCAAAGCCACCAACGGAGACGGCGACCACTCTTGGAGGTTTTGTCAACGTCGACACCGACACTACTCGCCACTGCACCACTTATATCCGTGCGAAACACCGCCACACCGTCTCCTTTGCTCGTGTCTTCTTCGGGCCACCAAGACCACCGCCGCGACTGCCATTCTGTCAAAAAGATTGCCACCAACTACTAATGCTTCTTACATCGCCATCTTCCCTCTCTATTTCTCACCCACAACCAATGTCTACATGTTAGCAATCAGACCACAACCCATTTGACTAGTGTAAGGCCCAAAAGGATTACCACCACATCAGTTTATCTGAAGGATTACATCCCATAAAATTCACTACGTCAGCTTGCTTCTAGAAGTGCTCTGTCACAGTATTTCTTTGCATAGAATAATTTAGTTATTATTTCTGTTTGGTAGATTCCTTTTCCTACAAATGAGGAGGACCCTCTGATCGTAACTAATTTTGGTTTTGTATGGCTATAGATAACCTTTGGAAGGAATGAAAAAGCAGGCTGAAAATCAAAATATTTGTTTCTCTCTCCTATCTTTTCTCAGGGGCTCTCTTAGCCATTAATTAAGGAAGAAAATACCTAACACTACATACCCAAACTAATCCCTTCCTCTATTTCGTAACTTAATGATTTACCAATTTTGTTAACAGAAAAATGTTCAATTCAATTTTTTTTATTTTTAGTTGGAAATTTCTACTGCCATTAATCATACAACAACAATGAAACAAACACAAAACATCATAGTAAACTTGGAAATTATTAACCTGGTTTTGTTCCGATATGCTCCAATATATGCTTATTGTTTTTTCTTTGTACTGATCGTTATTGATTTGAAATGTTGTGATTCTGGACTGTGCTTTCAAATTCAGCAGAGATGTGATAATGTGAAGATGAATCTATGTGTGAAAAAATGAGTTACATGTTTTTTCCTGTAATAAAAACATCCTGTTTGTTTTTGTGCGTGAAGAAAAGCATCCCCGAATGGTCGTTCCATCTTTCAATATTAACGTGCGCTCTTTTAAAAAAACTCATGGAAGTTACCAATCAGTTATCAAATACTCAACTGTTCCCGCTTCTTGTGTTATGAACAAATATTTTATTTCTTTTATTTTTTATTTTTTTATTTTTTTTATTTTATTTTAGAATATAAAGCAAACGGTGGTGTGAAAGAAAAATAATGGGCCATTGAGCCCAAATTGGTTAACAAGAGGTAAACATACTAAAAACAAGGGTTCAAAAGACAAATTAATTAGGCTACCAACTCACTATAAAAATAAACATGAAAAAGAAAATAATAGAAACGAAAACATTCAAAACTAAATTATTTATTATTATTATTATTTAAATAATTATATTTTTTATTATTTTTGTATTTTACTTTTTATTTTATATCTAAGAAAAAATCCTCTTTTAAAATTCCTCTTAAACAAAATTAAAGAAACTCCCTTTTTTTTTAAACATTTAAAAGCAAATTTAGTTTTACCCCTTTTATGTGACACTTATTTTATTTTATTTTGGTAAAATAATTTTTATTTATCCGGACAAAATTGAGTGTTGACAAATCAAAAATAATTTGTATTATTTTATTTGTATTTTATTTTTTTTCAAAAATAAATTTATTCACCCGGACGAAATTATTTGTTAACAGTTTTGCCCCTCTTTACATAGATTTTACTAGATATATAAAAGTTTGACTTTTTCATATTATCGTAGTAAAAAATAAGTAAAGATAAAAACACTAATTTCGTTCGGGTTTCAAATGAAGACAGATTGAAAGACAGAGGGTCCTGATTCGACACACCATTTTTTTTTTACTTTTTGAAAAAAAAAATTAGACCAATCCTGAGGATATGGTCTATATCTAAAGGATTTGACAACCATTACCATGTAGAAGGTCCCGGTCCGAAAATCTCTTTTTTTTTGTAATTTTGACTTTTTTGAAAAAAAATAGACCAATCCCGAGGAGAAGGTCTATATCCAAAAGATTCGATGATCATTACCACGTAGAGGGTCCCGATCTGACACACCATTTTTTTACTTTTTGAAAAAAAAATTAAACCAATCTCGAGGAGAAGGTCTATGTCCAAAAGATTCGACGATCATTACCATGTAGAGAAATCAATTATCATTACCTCGCAGAGGGCCTTGATGTAACCATAAGAGAATCAATGACCATTGCCTCACAGAGAGTCTTGATGTAAACATAAGGAAATCAATGACCAATGCCTCGTATAGGGCCTCGATGTAAAGAAAAATCATGATCATTGCCTTGTAGAGGGTCTTGATGTAAACATAAGAAAATCAATGACCATTGCCTCTCAAAGGGTCTTGATGTAAAGAAAAACAATGACCATTGCCTTGCAGAGGGTCTTGATGTAAACATAAGAAAATCAATGACCATTGCCTCATAAAGGGTCTTGATGTGAACATAAGGAAATAAATGACCATTGCCTCACAGAGGGTCTTGATGTGAACATAAGGAAATCAATGACCATTGTCTCGCAGAGGGTCATGACGTAAACATAAGAGAATCAATGACCATTGTCTCGCAGAGGGTCATGACGTAAACATAAGAGAATCAATGACCATTGTCTCGCAGAGGGTCATGATGTAAACATAAGGGAATCAATGACCATTGCCTCGTAAAGGTTTTTGATGTATAAACGAAGAACCTGGATTTTGCTATTGAAGTGTTGACAAACATCGCGTGAATGCCTAAAATTTGTGAGACTTACACAAAAAAATGTCATTACTAAATTTTTTTTTCAAATTTCTTTTTATTTTTTTTAAATGATTTTCAATGATTTTGTGGAGTATGATGGATGACATGATGTGATGAGGCATGACATGTTATGATTTTCTTTTTGAACCTATATAATGATACATACGTGAATGCATGGATGCATGGGTGGAATTTGATTTTGTGGAGTATGATGGATGACATGATGTGATGAGGCATGACATGTTATGATTTTCTTTTTGAACCTATATAATGATCCATATGTGAATGCATGGATGCATTGGTGGAATTTGATTTTGTGGAGTATGATGGATGACATGATGTGATGAGGCATGACATGTTATGATTTTCTTTTTGAACCTATATAATGATACATATGTGAATGCATGGATGCATGGATGGAATTTGATTTTTTTTTTCATTTTTCCTTTATTTTAATTTGATAGCAAGGAAAACTAGGCTTGAGGCTAGACAAAACTAGGTTTGTGAGGAAATTGGGCTTGGGGGTCAATGTGGAAATTGGGCTTGAGGGCTAGTGTGGAAATTGGGCTTGGGGGCCAGTGTGGAAACTAGACTTGGGGACCAGTATGGAAACTAGAAACTAGGCTTGGGAACTAGTGCTGAAATCGGGCTTGAGGGCTAGTGTGGGAACTAGGCTTGGAGGCCAGTGCAGAAATTGGACTAAGGGTATATTGGTCATTCATACGAATGAAGAGGACCATAAATTTGAGAAACATCATAGAAAAAAATTGTGTATTTTTTTTTTAATTTGCTTCCTTCTAACACGAAAGGATTCGATAACCATTCATATGAGTGAAGAGGGTTTTGATCGGAAAGGTGAAAAATATTTTATTTAAAAAGGTGAATGACTTATGTATGCATAACTTGGTATGATGTATGAAATACCTTATGTATGAATTTTTCTTTTTCATTATTTTTGAAAACAAATTCGAATTGATTCCCATTTCATTTTTATTTCAAATCCATGGAATCATTCTACTTTGATATTTTTTACTTTTCCAAATCATTTCTTTGGTCTAATCAGTTTACTAAAACCCTACTTTTTAATCATTTCTTTTGAAACACTATTTGAATGACATGCATGAAATTGCCAAGGGCTTGAAAAGGCTTGGATGAGGTGATGAAGATTAACTAGGGAGCTGCCCTAATTTGAATTGGTCTTGGGGCACAAGATGTGTTTGGTCTTTCCCACAATTATTGATGGTATGAAGGAAATGATGGGGACTTTAAAAATTTGCCCCTAGTGTGAGATCCTAGGATGGTCTTAGGGTGCAAAAGCGTGTTTAGCTTTTCCCAATTGAAGAGATTGAAAAATGACAAGTTCTTCACAAGTTGCCCCAAACGTGATCACAGTCTTCTGTCAACACCCAATTTTGTCCGGATAAATAAAAATTGTTTTACCAAAAAAAAAAAACAAGTCAAAAGTGTTACATAAAAATGGAGTAAAACTAAATTTGCTTAAAAATGTTTTAAAAAAAAGTTTCTTTAATTTATGTTTAAGAGGACTCTTAAAGGGGGTTTTGTTCTTAGATAAAAAATAAAAAGTAAAATACAAAAATAATCAAAATAGAATTGTTTTAAAAATAAAAATAAAAAATTTAATTTTTAATGTTTCCGTTTATTTTGATTTCCTTTTCATGTTTGTTTATAGTGAGTTGGTAACCTAATTAAAATTGTCTTCTTTCTCCTTGTTTTTAGTTTGTGTAGCTCTTGTTAACCAATTGGGCTCAATGGCCCATTGTTTTTCTTTCACACCACCGTATTACTTTATATCCTAAAAGAAAATAAAAAAAATAAAATTGTTGTTCATTACACAAGAAGCGGGAACAATTGAATATTTGATAACCGCCTAATAACTTCCATAAGTTTTTGAAAGGGCACGTTAATATTGAAAGGGGAATTTTCATTCACAGGATTCAACTTCAGACACAAAAACAAATAGGATGTTTTTTATTACAAGGAGAAAAACCATGTAACTCATTTACATAGATATTCATCTTTACAGTATCACATTTCTGCTAAATTTGAAAGCACAACCCAGAATCACAACATTTTGAATCAATAACGATCAAGTACAAAGGAAAAACAAGATAATAAGCACATATTGAAGCATATTCACGGTACACAATCTTCAACTCCGCTATCATATTTTAATTTTACTGTTGTTGGATGTTAGTGTTAATGGTATGAGAATCATGTGAACTGTATCAGTTTCTTAATCTGGTGCTTTGAGATGATTAAGCAACTCAACAGTTAAAACTAAAAAAGTAACAATAGATAAGAATTGGGTTTAAGGAATTTGAAATAGAAGAGAAATAGAAAAGAATTGACTTACCGCTAGCAAATAGGGATTCAATAATGAACATTTACATTGCGGGAAATGTTGGAGGCAGTTTGAGTTGGTGTTGGAGTAACTTGGGGTATAGTTGGAGAAGTGAAGTTCTTGTGCGAGAGAAAAGATTGTTGTAGGGACTTTGTTCAGACGCTGATGGCGGCTGACGGCGGCTGTGACGTTAAACGACAGTGATTTGGGTGGCCCGAATAAGATGCAAGCAGAGGAAATGGTGCGGTGGTGTTTCACACAGCTCTAAGTGGTGCAGTAGCGAGCAGCACCGATGTTGACGTTGACAAAACTCCGAGAGTGGTCGCCGTCACCGTTGGCGGCTTTGTCGTGAGCATGGTTGCATTTTGAATGGTGGCCGCATATGATGGTGTGGTGGCATAGATGGTTGTTGGTGCCATCGTGGGCGGTGCTGTCGTGAGCAGTGCCGCCGCCGACCTCGTACAGGATGGGCAACGTTGGTGTGGCATTGGTGCTTTAGTGGAAGGAAGAAGATGAAGTTTGAAGGGACTTATTAAGTGCGGGGAAGGTAATTACATTATGGTTTGGCAGATTCCATTTTTCTTCACGCACCCCCATAATCAACTATCACACCTTCCTCTCGTTTTTTTATTTGGCGGATTCATATTTTTTCACACACCCCCATAATTAACTATCACACCTTCCTCTTGTTTTTTGATTTGGTAGATTCATTTTTCTTCATGCACCTCCATAATTTAAATTGCGCACTCCCACTTTTAATTTGGGTTCTGGTTATTTATTTACTTCATGCACTCCCTAATGTAATAACCACACACCTCTTACATTAAGTTTTATGTTACTTTATGTACCTGCGTTTTCACTAAGCACACATCCCACTCCTTTAATTTCCTTTTTTAGGCTAGGATGAGTTTCCTTTATGCACCACACATTTCTCTTTATGCACCCTATTTCCATGCGTGTAGTTTTTCTCATTGCACCCATATATTCACTTATGCACTCTCACTTTCTATTTCCAATTTTATCATTTTTTAATTAAATCTCACATTTCATTTCAATCACATCATTTAAAAAATAATAAAAATATTTTAAATTGAAATAAAAATTAAAATAGTTTTCAAAAATGATAAAAATAAGAATAAATAAAAATTAATAATTATTTTCTTTATTTTTCTTTTAGTGTCTAATCGACCGTTCGCATCACATGACATTTCTTTTTAATATAAAAAAATTGTAAAAATTGTTTTGGTGTCTAATCGACCGCTCGCGTCGCATAACACTTTTTTGAAATACCAAAATTATAAAAATAGTTTTGGTGTCTAATCGACCGCTCGCGTCGCATGAAACTCCTTTTCAAAAATATAAAAAATCGTAGAAATGTTTTGGTGTCTAATCGACCACTCGCGTCACACGACACTCCATTTCAAACATACAAAGTATAAAAAATGATTTTGGTGTCAACCCGACCGCACGCGTCACATGACACTTATTTTCAAAAATGTCAAAAGACAACTTTAAAAATTAAATATTCTAATCAAGTTTTATCAAGAACTACGTGATCCTTGATTCTCTATTGTGAATGGAGATACATAGGAGCAAGTTAAGTTCTTGTCAGGTTCACTTCCCAAAAATAAAAAGGTTTTCCAAATCATTTTCCAATAGTTTTATGAAGAACTACGTAGCCCTGATTTCTCATTAATACGTAGGACCAATGTTAATTCTTGTTGGGTACATTTTCACTAAAAAATATATTTTGTTCATTTTATTTTCTTACTTTTGGGAAAAATAAATATTTTAAATAAACACATCTCTTATCTAAATTTAATTAAATGTACCGCCTTTGGGTGGGTGTCGTAGGGTGCTAATACCTTCCCTACGCGTAACCGACTTCTGGACCCTAAATTTGGTTTTCGTACTTTATTTTATTTTTATGGTTTTCCATAGTTTTCCAAAATAAATTTTGGTGGCGACTTCAAGTCTCTTTTTTCAAATGAATTTCTTTTTGATACGCCGTTTCGTCGCGATTTAGGGTGCGACATCTTCAATGTAAATAAATGCCCTAATTCAGAATGAATTATGAGAATATATGAATTACAAACAAAGTGACTGTCCTAATTTGAGTTTGGGATTGATAAAGATGGAGTATTTTAAGGTTGGTCAAGGTTGAGGCTTATAGCGGGATGGAGTTTCATGAAGAATAAACTGAAAGGGGACAACCCAAATTTAGCTTAATTGACTGATTGTCCATTGAAAACATGTTACCCAAAAATAAACTGCCCTATTGTTTAAAAGCAAATATCTGAACACACTTTTTCAAAAAAAAATTATCATGTTTTTTGAAAAAAACCTGTTAGCAAATGAAAACTTTCCTCTAAATTAAAACCTTCGAAAGATAACAATCAATCTTTGATCTGTGTGGATTTTATTAGGCTTGTATCGTGGCCAAGACTAAGGGTATGGAAGTAAATGATAGTAAAGGCCCAAAAAAGTGATAAGAGTGTTGTTTCGAACAAGGATCTTTGAATAATGTTTCATTCAATATTTGTTTGACTTCTTTTTGTTCACCTTTTTTCTTTCTTTCTATATTTGACCTCTTATTCTCATTTTCCAAATTTCTGCTTCTTCTTTTTTTCTTTCTTGATATGACATATCATTTTGTTTCTTTTTTCTTTTTTTTTTATATTTTTGTATTGTTGAACTACTAATCGGATGAAACAAATGCAAATATTATATCAACCCTCAACGTGATGTGACCCTTGTTTAAGGTAATTTGAAAGATTTTTTTAGGTTCAAATTGGGTAACAAAGGATAATTATTTTTATTTTTTTGTTTTATTATTTCTTTTTGGATAAAGAATCATGACCACACATAATTTCAAATCATGATTGTTTTTCTCAAAAAAATTTAATTCGTAGGCTCAAATTGGGTAACAAAGGATAATTATCTTTATTTTTTTTTATTATTTTTTTTTGGATAAAAAATCATGGCCACACATCATTTCAAATCATGATTGTTCTTCTAAAAAAAAACTAAGTCGCAGGAAAATAAATTATTTCATATGACAGGATGCCCCTTATTTTGTTCTCTTTTTTTTTCTTACTTTTTTTTTTGTCTTATTTTTGCCTAGACTGTCCTTCAGAGTTTTTAGTCTAGCAGACTTTTCTTCATTTTTTTATTTCTGTGTGTTAAAAGAGTTGTTTGTAATCATCCTAAATTAGTGCCCCTTTTTGTGATAATCCTTCATGAAAAATGAAAACAAGGTTTATGGTGGAGGAATGATGGAAAGGGAATGGATTTGAGCGATTTCATGTATACAAGACTAGATAGATGCTTCAAAAGAAATGATAACAAGCAACATTTTATTTCTTTATTCAATCCACTAATTTGACCAAAAAATGTTTTATTATTTTCTCATTTTTCATAAGAAAGATTCCAAGATTTTGGTGATAAGAAAAATTGGAAACAATTTGAATTTATTTTAGTGCAATTTTTTTTTTGGTTTTTTTTTTTTCTAAAATTTATGCCGGTGCATGCTATGTGTTTGAATCTTTGGACAAGGTACCATGAATGACCACAAAATGGAAATGCAATCCATGTTTGTGCATCGTAGGGCACTTATTCACA
>Ga0209589_1001982_pt1 | contig 34845 bp, 9 predicted proteins | sample CowpeawhiteBW_FD_187525 | JGI IMG/M metagenome (GOLD analysis project Ga0209589, IMG submission 187525) | Root nodule microbial communities of legume samples collected from California USA - Cow pea white BW (SPAdes) (version 2) | ecosystem: Host-associated > Plants > Roots > Nodule | place: USA...
TTTTTCTTAAAAAAAATATATATGTTGCCCTTTTTTTTTTTTTTAAATAAAAATACACGTTCCTTAGTATACAAATTCAGTTTTACATCATGTTAAAAGAAATGGTTTAATTAAGTTGCAATGGCCTCATAAATTTTGATTATTTTAATTGAATCTTTATTAAAAAAAGTTTTGGGCGTTTAAACTATTTTTTTGTTAAGTATGTTGGTGTTTGATTTTATGTTATTATTTTTATCTATTATTTTTTATTCATTGGTCAACTATATTATTTTAATTTCTTCTAACCCATCCATCAACTCGCGCCTTCATGGTTCATAGAAAAAAGAATGAATGAGTTTAGCTAAGGTCTGAAAGAGTGAAAGAGTTAATACGTAAATTGGAGAAAAGATAATAAAAGTAATGATAATATCATTTCTTTCTGGACAAAAGTTAAAAATCATATAACTGGACAAACAATTATTTTAAATAGTCAAATATTTATCAATTTGATTAAACCAAAACATTATTATAAAATTAAATAAAAATATGATATCAGCTTTCTAAATCTATAATATTCACTTTATATCATAAAAAATATATATAATGTTTTACAAAAATTGCAATTTCATTTTTTTATACAATATACACATCTTTTATGCTTTCCCTCAAGTCTAAGGTAACAAATCACACCTCACTAATAACATACAAGTTTGGTGGAAGAAGTTCAAATACAATATAAAGGTGTTTTTTTTTTGTGTTTGTGTACAATGTTGCACCAATGAAGTCATGAGCATTGATTTATACTAATTGCATTGCAATGTGATTTCAGAAGGCAAAAGAAAAGGCAAAGCTGATACATCAACCTCAGCATCAAATCGAACACATTTAAGAAAACAAAAAATGTTGCATGAAAGAACTCTTGCACACACTCCTTGATTAGTGCATTATTACCACAAAAAGTATCAATGGCTTGGAAACAGAACAAACAAACAAACGAACAAAACAACTTGTCCCTTTGAAGCCATTTCCTTCAAACCACATTGCATGGCTTCACTTCACTGAGTCACAGAGGCACCTTCCCTATCTATCAATGTCTTGTTTTAGAAAGAAAAGAGTGTGAAGAAAACTTGGAAGTTGTTGCATGCATGATACAATGAGACCATGATGTTTTCTTGGCAAAGGAAACACATCTTTGCTGAGGACAAGCATTGGAACAAACACCATTCATGTTGTGCAACGCACAGCCACAGTTTTTGTGGTATGGCCTTCGTTCAATCTCCATGTCATGCAGTGAAATACTTCCCTCAAAGACACACTGAAGCATCATTCCACATGCCCCAGTTGCCATTCTGTTGGTGATGTGGCTAACCTTTCTCTCAGACTTATATATACTAAATGTATCATCATAAACTCTGTGTCATTGATGAAGAAATCAAGAGTAGGAAACTAAATTTGTATTTATTATTCCCGTAAAATTCGAAGCTAAAGTAGACAGTCACACAAGACATGCATCGCTGAGAAAAATAGAGACAAGTTAGTGGTTTGGCCTCTCTTTCATGTGTTCTTCAAAACCCACCTACCTCTCCTTGTCTTGTAGTATGGTTCACTTTTGCTATAGAATTCTCCAAAAGTTTTGGTTAACTTTAATATGATTCTTAGGTGGGCGATATTTCCTATGCAGAAAGTTAAAACTTTTGTGTCACTTCAATTACTAAGTCAAAATGTGGCAGTTTCACTTTATGTTCTGCTTTCAGATACTACTGTTTGAGTCCATGTGATAATGGTTGTGGTAACTTGCAAGATAATGCTTTTTGTTGACTCCTTCCTTCTATGCATCCAAATTAATGGCTACTCATAAAGGAAAATGTTAATGTGAGTTGTAACTTGTATGCCAGAAATCAGGATCTTTTGCTACATCATTATATAATTCATTTCCTTACTGCAAACTTAGAATCAGATTCTGGAAGGTCTAGCTGGTGTTTGCTGGCATTCTGGTACAGAACATTCTTAATCATGTGTTTTAATCATGTGTTTTATGCAGGACATCTCAGTTGAAAGCAAAATTCTTAATGATTTAATGTACTAACCTAAGCAACTCCTGTTTCTATGATTAGCAACTCAAGATTTAGTCAAGTTAATGCATATTTAACTCCTCTGAACAAGTTTTGAGTAAAAAATTTATGTAACCAGAGAGTTACTCTTTCAATGTAGATGTTGAAATTTAAAACATCTGGTCTTAGAAAAGGACATTTGATTTTCATATCCGATTTGTAGAACAAATTCCATAGAACTACATTCTCAATCCAGCTGCCATATGTTCTTTTCTCTGATTGTTTTCACAGTTCACGTGTGTAGGCCCCTCTTCACTTTTTTTCTTTTGTTTTCTCTGTCATCTGCAGATGAGGTCTTCGTCTGAGTTCACCCATATGATGATACCTCACGGGACCGATAGATATATTTAATTATGAATATTATAATATCATATTTTATTATTTAATCATATGATCAAATTCATTGGTCCATTTGAAACTGCAAACCAGCATCTGACCATCCCATGTGATGAATTTATCTGACAGATTGAAGATTCTTCAAAAACTGTTCAAAGACAGCGATTTTCATTCTTAGTTCATATTTAGAATAAACTTTTGACCTTTCAGCAATTAACTATACTGATAAACTCCTTGGCAGTTACAAGGGTAGGTTCTATTATCTGTGCTCACCTCAAAATATTTAGTGGTATTATTCATCTGGTTGAATGCAGTATTATGGATATGATAGTTATATGATAAGTAAGAACCCCATAACTATGTCTAAGATTCTTTCTTTAATCACGATTTCAAACACAGATTGCAGTTAATGATAATATTAAATCAAAACCGAAACCAAATTGAGAAATCACAGTCCATCAACAAACATTTGCAGGAACTCAATTGCCCCAACTTGTTTGTTAGAACCAATATTCAATACACAATCATGACTCCCAAGAACAACGGATATTCCTAATATTTACACCAAAAAGATTAATTAATAACAGGATGCATATCAGCATAGATACATTGAAAATACGTATAAAGATCCAAACTTTATGAGAATAATAACAATCTATGAGAAGCCAAGAAACGACCATAGTCCTTGAACAATATAATTGTAAAACGTCCATACAAACACTTCACAACCATTCAGGAAATCATCTTGGTAACTAAGAGGTAAAGAAGAAGAAGAAAAAACCCTAAACCAGACTGAAACCAATGAAACAGATTGAATATTCTCGTCACCAAATCTTAACTAAAGCGAATCTTATTTTCCCCCATTAGCAGAAGGTGAAGAAGAAGAAGAAGTAGTAGCGGCCAACACCAAGCTTCCTTCACTCCACACCCTCCTCATAGGGTATGACACATTGTTAGACCTTGGAATCTTGTGCGTGCAATGAAGAGACTTGTTATGGAGTTCGCAGCCACAATTGCGGTGGTAGGGTCGCCGTTCAACGCAGTTATCGTAGCCAGAAATGCACCCTTCATACACCGACCAGAATAATCCATCTGGGTTGGCACCAGTGGCAGCCATGTTTTGCTGCTTCCAAGAAGAAGAAGATTTTGTTATGTGTGTTTAACTATGCATAAAGTTCTTCTCTTGTAGCTTGTTGATGATGGAAACGCGGAAGCTCCTTTATAAAGTGCTTATTTAGGCATTGAGCACAAAATTATGGGCATTTATATAATACCATACGCTGGTAGTTGATCGAATATACCTCGGAAGTTAGTTTTTGGTAAATTAAGAACGGCAAGTTCAACCAGTGTGGGAGCCCTGTCGTGTCTTGTACACATCTTCTGTTTCAGAAAAAAAAAATTAAAATTACTTATACATATTAATTTTACTCTTTATACATAATATTTGTCAAAAAAGTTTATATACATTGTCTACATTTTGCATGACAATAAAATAAATAAATATAATTTACTAAATATATTCACTTGTCATAATAAAAATTTGTGACCAGGTACACACTTGATGTTAAGAGGTGTTACTAGAATGTATTAGTAAGTAGCCAACAAGTTAAACAAAAAATGGTAACATTTGTCGCAAGACACGTTTAGGTAACCGATTTGTCTTTGTTTTTGCCTTCCCCAAATAAAACAATCTTTGATTTTGGACATTTTTGGTATTTGATTGACCAAAAGTGTCTTCGTTGGATGGTACAAAAAACTAGGTTTGTTTTGATTATGGGTTGAAGTGTTTGAGTTGTACACGTTGGGGCTTTGGTTGCACTTTTCTATGGGTTTGGTTTTGGAGTGGCTTAGGAGAGGTCACTGTTGCTTTGTCATGTACCAATTTATAGTCTTCGGTTTTATCGAACAGTTTTTGTTTGGAGGTTTTTGAGGGAGCATGTTATGATACAGTGGAACTCAGATTCGCTTTTTTCTTCTGCCTGCACTTTCGTCTTTCTTTTCTTCCAGGACTAGTATAGGTTGAGTCCAATCCAATTAATTACCAAAATATATTTTGAAGTTGTTTCAAAATGAATGATTAAATATGTTTTGGATGTTTAAACTTTTAATGTAAAACCAGTTCTCATGCCAATTTAGAATGTTATTTAAGCCGATTTTTTTTTAATATTATTAGATTAAAATATTATATTTATTTATTTTTATAATTTAAATATCAAAATATATTTAAATTTGAAAAAAATATATTATAATATTTATGAATTACAAACACATTTAACCTTAAAATAAAATTATAAAGAATAGACTTATACAGCACTTCTATTCAAGATAAAAAGCTAGAGAAGTCTGTACTACTAAGTATAAAAAACCTCATGAAAAATATGTATAATATGAAAAATAATTCAACTTCAATATATATTTTAAACTATATTTGCTTTAATAAACTCATGAATTTGTATTAAGTTAAAATTTCAAAAATATAAATTAAGTTAAAATCAAATTAAAATAAAAATAAAATTTTGTAAAACTTTAATTAAAAAAATTGTATTTCACAATAAAAATATATTAAATAAAATTTCAAAATTTAAATAAATAAATAATTTTTATTTTTATTTATTATTTTAATATTTTTTAATTCATTCTTTCTTTTATTTTATGAATTATTTTAATTTTTTTATTATATACTAGCGTAAACACAGGCGCTACCGCGCCTATATGTACATATTTTTTAAATATGAATGATATTATATTAGTAATGTTATTAAGTTAATATATATAAAATAAATTTATGTTTTATTAAAAATAAAATAAAATGAATAGAGAGAATAATTGTTAATGAATAAAAAAAATAATAAATAATTATATTATAAAGGGTATAATTGGTATTATGAAATGTGGACACAATGTGTACGAAATTTTTGAATATTTATAAATTATTTAAATTTAAAAAAATAATAATTCAAAAAGTAAAATTGAAAAATCAGTTGGTTTACATAGTTATAAATATAACTACAGATAAAATAAATTTATTGTGTAAGTAATATCAGGAATAATTATTTAAATTTAAACTTAAATGATAAAAGAGTAAATAACTATTTTATAATGAGTAATTATTTGAATTTAAAAAAGTAGTTACTAAAATAATAAAACTGAAAAATATTTTTTTATTATAAATAATTATTTAAATTTAAAAAAGTAGTAATTAAGAGGATAAAATTGAAAAAAAAAGGACATTAAAGAGGGTGAAATTGAAAAAACAAATGGTGTATGTAGTTATAGATAATAAAATATATGGATAATGATATTTTGACTCACTCTTAACCCATTCCTACAATCACCTTTCAATTATCTATTTTTATATTTTTTAGTGGTGTAATGTGATGATCTAAGGATGATTTGAGTTGTGGGTTAGAAGTGAATAAAAAAAAGTGGATTAAAATATAATTATCTTAAAATATATTTATAAATATTTAGTTATTTCACATGTTGTGTTCTAAGAATTTTTTTTGCATCCAAAAAGTGTATTGATTATCTTTTAAAATATATAATGTGTACTGTATGAACCGGGATAACCTTATAGGATCAATCGACAGAGGTAAGCGAGAGCTGAGCGACATATGTCGCATAAGGCCTTCTCTAGTTGCCATCAATTGGACTGTCCACAGGATTCCACCCGAGTCCTTTACACAAATTGTGTAGCTTAACACACTGAACGGTGGACCACGCATCGCATGAAGCAGCCCCTCCTAGTTGCCAGCAGTTGGACTGCTTATAAGATTCCACATGAGTCCTTTATACAATTTATATGTCACGTTAAACAGTCAATCGAATGACACAATCAAAATTTAGTTAGTAACTTCATTAACATAAACAAGTCACTAAGTAGGTTTAAAAGATAATTGGACTGACTGTGATTAGATCTACAGCTAATCACGGATAATGAGAAAAATAATAAATACATATAAAAAATATGATTGTTAGAATTTTTGTCTCGCATTAATTATAACATTTATTGTTTTAACCGAATAACTTATGGTGATTTTAACATGGAAGTAAGCAACCCATGGCAGAACAAAAGACGTGAAGACTATAATAATTATCTGAGTAGACGTTCTACCCTATATCCAAAACAAAATGTGTACTTATGAGTTACCTTATTATTATAAGAAAAAAAATATCTGAAGTAACATCACTAAAGTATTAAATAAATTAAAAAAAACCTACAAGTTACGAATATTTAGGAAAAAAAAGTTTATTTTAATGCATCATAGTTATTAAAAAATAATGGCTTCAATAAGTTTATATTGGTTTTTGTCTTTCTCATTTCTAATTATATTTTTGGAAATTCTTTAATGTTGCAAGTAGTCCTTTGGTGAAAGGAGTTTGCCTAGTAGTTGTTACTTATATTATTTGAATGTTTTGAAAAATGATAAATTATATTAGCTTTCAATAAAATCTGAATTTTAATATGATTATATACAACATTTAGTGGCATATACAAATTTAAGGTTTTTTTTTTCTGAAATATGAACAATGATATTATTAACTTTTCTATTTTAATGTTCTTTTATATTGAAATGCAATTTTAGAAAATAAGTTAGATATCGTCAAGTTATCTAAAAGATACTTATATTAATTGAGTGAAAGTTAGATTAATGGTACTACGAGGGAATAGGGAAACATATAGTCGAATTTCGACTTCTTACCTTTAATATCCATATAGTTTTTATACGTAGAGCTTATAAGTGTTATCGTAGCTTTTGGGATTTTTGTGATTAATGACTTTAGACATTCATATTTGGCTGTCATGACTTTAAAATCATCTAATATTAATAACGAAGTAACAGTTATATACATAAAATAAAGTATTATTTTAAAAAAATAATATATACATAAATTCTATGAAATTAATCTACTTTATGAAATTTTAAATTTGAGTGGCCAAATTGCATATATTATGAAAAATTACTGAATTGGTACCTACATTGTTTTGAAAATGATGATCAATTTAACGAAGATATTTAATCAATCATTGAACAGATGGATTATTATTATTAAAAAAACATACCATGCTTTTTGTGGACGAAGAAAGAAAAAACAAGTTTGAATTAATTAGGTTTATAAGGAAACTTCTGATAATAAAACACAATATGTTAAAATGATGCAGTGTTTGTGGGAAAAGCATACTAACTTTTCTCTTGAATTTGAACAACCTTCCCCTAAACAAAAGTATTTATGAAACTATCTAGTTGGCAAAAAAAAAAAAAAAAAACACGTTTTTCGGATATTGTGGTTAATGATAACTTGTATACAAAATATGTCACATAAAAAAAATATATTGTTAGCTTAATTCTAGTTCACCTAATTTGCTTGTGATATTGTTTACAGGAAGAATGGTGAAGTACGTCCCTGAAAATATGTTAGGCATTATAAATTTAATTTTACATTAATAAGAAAAAAATGTCTGAAATTGTAAAAGGTAAAAATCGTGCTCCTTAAAAAAATGTAAAAATATGAATTAAGTCGTGGATATTATAGTTTTCAAATGTAAAAATAATATTATGAACATCGATATATTAACTAAGTTGATACCTAAAAATAAGTCACTTATTTGTTATTATATAAAAATTTATTAAAAATAAAAAATATAATAAACAAATACAAACTCATTTTTTTCTAAGATTCTAAGGAATCATTCGTTGACACATTAAAGAAAAATCAATATCCAACCAAAGTCTTTAAAAGTCTTGTCTCCAAACATGTTTGAATGCATAAATGATCGTCATAAATTTAGCATGAATAGAAGTTTGTATCTCTAAAAAATTGAAAACTTACCAGCACATGAAACTAAACCAGGACAACCCATAGTTGTACCAGTATTCACCTTAAACCAATTTGACATATGGAACGTGCCATATTACTTCCATAAAGCTACCTTACCTTCCCTAATTTGAATATTAAAAAATTTCAGCACAAAAAAACAGAGACATTATTACTCATATGTTCCTTAGATTTATTTTCAGTCATACATACTAACTCCTTGATTTGAAAAGTAGAAGAAGATATCGGACTTGGATCTTGAAACCTACTATGATTTCTTATCATGTGCATCACCAATTTATTGGGTCCACACTAATTTAATCAATAAAAATAAAAAAAATGTATTTTTTTATGGGCTTCCAACCCATTATGCAATTTAAAAGATGCAAAACTTCCATCAAATTTGTTATGAAAGAAAATAGTGTGAAGAGACAAAGATACAGGAGTTGTGAGTACCTTTATTGAGAGAAAAAACATAAAGAGAGTAAGAAAAGAGCAATCGATTTATTCGGTGCAAGTCTTTGTGTAAAGAAGTCATATTGGAGAAAATGCTTTTATTCCTCATCTCATATATTAGAGGTTATATATGTTGTTTATTTAAAGTACTCATTTATATTTGTTATCCACCTAACCTTGTTGGCGGAGAGAATAATTATTTGTTGATTCTTGGAAGTTTTAAGAGAACTTGCTTGTAGTCTATTCATTAATAGTTATTAGGGGAAGATTTTATTGGATCAGATCCAGTGGGGTTTTCCTTCATATTGAGATTTTTCTATGTTAAATTTTTTTTGTGTTTGTTGGTTACTCTATTCGTTGTTTAATGCATTTTATTATTTTGCATATTATTTATTCAGGAAAGATTTGATCTGAATTTTTGCTTTCCTTAATTAATTTTTGAGATCTTCCTAACTTTTCTCATCCACCAAATCATTGAAATAATTACAGTAATGACATTCACTTTAATTACTTTAAACAAATGACTACAAAAAGACTAATTAAATTGAACAAACAAATTCAAAGAAGAAATTTAAAAATCGTGAAAAGTTTCCTTCAACTAATGCTACAATCGTATAACAATAGAATAATAAAATCGTATAACAATAGAATAATAAAAGATCAAATGAGATAAAAATTCAATATTATTACCACACAAAAATTACATAGCATAAAACAACACCTTTTTTTTTAACCTCAAAGTGAACAATTATACAATAAGTACTAAAGATCCAAGGTTTTAGTTTGTGACACCTACCCAATCAAATAAAATAAAATAAAGTTTATGGAATCCACACATTTCGTATCATAGGAGTAAAATATTTTTGCAACTTTTTCAGAAAGTACCCCAATAATTCAATTAGGTTCATTCTCATATTCATTGACCAAAGAAGAAAAATCGTATATCACATTTTTATTTTGTGTTACGGTGGTTGTGCAAAGGAAAATTTGTAGGGATAGTTAGTTTTTATAATTTTTTTTAAATGTTTTATATCCAAATACGTTGTTTTAAAACAAAAAATTAAACAAATTTAAGATTTTATTAAAATAATTTAATTACTTAAAATTATAGAGTTATAGAATTTTAATATTTATTAACGTGTATTATATATATATATATACACACACACATATATATATATATATATATATATATATATATATATATATATATATATATATATATATATATATACACACAAATATATATATATATATATATATATATATATATATATATATATATATATATATATATATGATTCAACCGACACTTTGTGTACTAACAAATCAAAAACACTATACTAAACTAAACATATAATATTATATAATATTATGCATAAATGAGTTCGTTAACAAATAAACAAAATGTTACGTAATTTCGGAGTTTGAACCTAATTTACTCACGTATTCACTACATTTATAGTATATTAGTACAAGCAACAAATATTCTAAAATTCTATATTATTATATCTAAAAATAATAATTTACAGTATATATATATATATATATATATATATATATATATATATATATATATATATATATATATATATATATATATATACACACACTCATATATTAGTAAAGTTATAGATCTCTTTTAAGTTTTAATATTTAATACACTATATTAACTACAATCCACAAATCATTCCAAATTGGTAGCTTCAAATCATATGTTACACATAAAGAATTAACATGAATAAACAAATAAATAAATAATGTGTCTTTTGTAAAATATAATTACAATTTAAAAGTCATGGATTTTAAGATCATGTGAATTAATATATTAATGGATTATGAGTGCATGAAAATGACAACCTACATAAACATATCATTCATATCTCAATCACATGCACATATAGAAAACACACACATCGAATACAATCTAGTATATGTCAATTACAAATTATTTCAATTAAGGTTAACTAGGATTACTTTTAGTTCATGTTAGCTAATATTGTATTTTGATTAATATCAATCAAAGTTTATATTTTCCCAAATATGTTGAAGTTATTTCTCAACTGATCTTAATAAAAGTTTGCTCAATCAACATTGACATTTTTTTTTTTCAAAGTTAGCTTCAATTTGAATCATTGATGTTAGTGAAATTATTATATGATCAATGTAAGTTAAGTTTTATCGGTTGATGTCGAAATATGTTTTTCCAATCAATAATAACAAAGTTATTTTTCGGTTAATTTGAACCTGATTATTAGACTTGTTTTTATAAGAAAAATGATAGACTAACAAAGTTTTTTTTTATAAACTTTAACAAATTACTTATTTAGGTAAAAAAATACTACTTTATTACTTTATTTTAGTTAAAACAAAATAATATATTTTAATTCTATTTATGAAAACTTTATCAAATTTGTCAAAAATAATTTTCCTTTTCATAATACCTTTGTTGATGTATGTAAGTCCCATTTCAGTTTTATTTTTTGTTTGGGCCTAGCCATTCGTGGGCCTAAGACCTGCCCAGTAAGGGGACCCCAAGACCCCCTTCTGCTTTCTCATTTCACTTGTCTCCGTTTCTGAAGTTGTCTCCTTATCCCCCTCTTGTTCTCCTACTAGGAACTCTGCTAGGGCACGAAATTGTCCGTCTCGGAACTAGCAAGACTCATACTTCTCCAGGTAAGCTGAGCTAATAGGCCTTCTAGTCCATTCTTTTCCTTTCCTTCACTGTTGAAAAACGTTAGTCAAGTTAGAGTTAAAGTTTCCTAACCTCGTCTTGCGTGAATCCTTATGTTTCAGCTCACTGCCTTGGCCTTGGAGCTGAAGTAACCCTTAGTTTCGGGATTTTTTTCGTTTTGGTTAGCCTCTGAGCAAGGTAAGGGAAGCTAGGGTAATCGTTTTCTTAGTGCTTTTACCTATTTTGGATTGTTCTTGTGTTTTGGTGCTTGAACCTTGTGGTTTGATGTATGAAGTTGGTTGTTGGGTGTGTGTGTTCGATCGAATGGGAAAATGCATGTACTGGCAGTTGATTTTTGAGCGAGGCACAGTCTCGCCTAGGCGAGACACTGTCGCCTGAGCGAGAATTCGATGAAATTCTTGCAGTGGTCACTGTTGGACCCTCGCCTAGGCGAGAAGGGGTCGCTTGAGCGAAAACGCCTGGGCGAGGACCTTCAGCTTAGGCGAGAATTCGTGACAGGGGCTGCTGTGTTGGCTGATGCTACTCCATGCTTATGTTAATTACTTTCCTTATTCATAATATGTGATCATGCTTAGTATGTGTACTTGAATGGAACTGAAAAGAAGTCGTTGTTATGTGTGATTTATGTTTTGGATGTTGGAAGATATGTTGTTATGCATGTGATGAGTATGAGTACAGAAACATGATATCCTTGAGTGTTTGAATGCACTGAATTTGGGTGATGGATAGGCATGTGATATGTGTTGAGAGGGAGTTTCATGGGAAAACTTCTAGTGATATATATATATATGTATATATATATATATATATATATATATATATATATATATATATATATATATATATATATATGGATGCAAATCTGACCTTAAAAAGTTAGTTTTGTGTGGTTGACTTAGGCTTAAAATCTATTTCTTAATATGGTATGAGAGTCATGGGTTAGGGTAAATCTTTGCAAAATTTGTTATTTGTTAGGTCTATTAGGCTGATATGAGACCATCCACTAGTGTCTAATTCCGCGTCCGAAATGTATATGTCTCGACATGAGAGGATGTGTTGGACGTTCCACGTCAACTGGAGATAAGGTTAATTTGCAATATATAAGTAAGTATAAACCTCACCTTACAAGTCAATTTTGTGGGTTGAGTTGGACTTAAAAAGTCCACTTCTTAATGACATTAGGAAATAAATAAGGATAAGGAAATATGTATTAAAGATGGAGAAGAAGAAGAAGGAGGAATAAACACAATAAGCATAAGAGGAAAACCAAAGGAAGAAGAAATAAAAAAGTTTGAGGGACATTAACAAGGGATGTACTCAAAGAAATGGAAGAAGAGATTAAGAAACATTTAAATATATAAATCTTTAGATTATAAAACATTCATCGATTCCTTTAGAATATTCTCTTATCCAAGAGATACATGAGATGTTGGTAAACAAATTTAAATATTTAAAAAGACACATGAACAGTTATTAACTAACACGTATTACTTTAAGTGCATTTGATGGTTATAACTACTTCATATTTCTCCTCCTTGTTTTTAGGAATCATATGTGCTCCTACTAACCAATTCCGGGTTTCTCCTTAAATTTAGGAACTATGCATATGTCTTTTTTAAACCACCAATGTACTAAACTTGATTATGAGTTAACCAAATGTTAAACATTTGATTGAAGTATAATTAGTCTTATAATTACACTTATGATATTTTTTCTTTTAAAACTTAGTTGGTGATGTTTCCATTCCCTTGATCATGGATGTAGGCTATTAAAGTTTCTGCTAAAATACCTTTTGAAGATTAAATAAATTCATTTTTCTTAGATAACTTTGAGAGTCTTCATAGTGTTCTACTTTTTTGGTTCCTATCTTCAGTTAGTTTTTCAAATTATGAATCCTCTTTGCTCTTATCCTTTGAGAGTTCCTTTCAAAAGTAATGTGTTCTCCATGACTCTTTCCAATCTATTATTTTATTTTATTTTGTTACTTGTTCTTATTTCTACTTAGCTTTTCCTTTACCGAACTGATACATAGATGCTTCCGCTAAGATATTATGTTCTTCTATGGAGTTCTTTTTCTCTAAACACATTATTAGTTAATCAAGATTCTCCCATTCCCATAATATTATCATATAATCCAAAATCATTTTCTGATGGCGAGAACTTTAGCCAAACTGATAATATTCCTTGTACATGATATCTTATTTGTTGTTGGATCTTTATATGAAAGTGTCACATCCACACTGAATCTCACTGATGGAGCACCATATGTTTAATAGATCTTTTTGAGAAGTGCAAAGTGGATACTTAGTATCTATAGTCTTACTTGAGTAAGTATTAAATAAGCATCTCTCGTACAATATATTTAGTTGGATACGATTGCAACACCCTTATATTATATATATATATATATATATATATATATATATATATATATATATATATATATGTATATATATATATATGTATAAGTGCATGCCTAGTGTATACCTTGATATAGGAGATGTCTAGATAAAGGAAGGTATCCTGAACTCTAATAGACCTTCATGCTCACGTAGAGCAGAATGGTTTATGTGGTGAGAGTGGCAGGAGGTCCTAGTCTTGGGACAGTTTGGGCCCGAGATATTAAAGGATTAACCCTGTGGGTGGTTGGGTGATAACCCCTTGTGTCTAGACTCTGCAGAGCTTAGAAACCAGCACAGGTGCATACTTCCTTTAGAATTCTATATCAAGTGTATGATCCGGATATCGAGTCATAGAAAATTTCATTTGTCTGCCCTCTCATGATTGGAATGTTTATAAGTTCATTGTTAATAATCTGCTTTGTCTTGTACGTGTTTTATAATATGTTAATGACGTTTGCACTAGCTCACCCCTTGCATTTTGTTTATGTTCCTGTTCTGTGTTTTCTTTGCGATGATCACCTCTTGGTGGGAGCAGATGGGACAAATCCTGGCGGTAGATCCGATGGGGGCAGCGGTGCTGCATAGCTGGACCAGTTTCTTGTGGCTCTTAGGAGTGACGTTTTGGCCCTAGAGCTGTTATAAAACTCTTGCCCTAGGACATGTCTCTTTTGAAAACTATCTTTTCTTTTGGCTTTTAATTATGATTTAAGGCATTGTGATTTTGCCTAAAACTTTTACATATTTATGGATGAATGTAACAATGATTTCCCTAAGTACTTCTTTTATTTTCCATATATATATATATATATATATATATATATATATATGTGACGTGGTTATTCGGTAGAATTAAATCTACTATAAATGGATGTCACAATGTATGCCATAAATGAATTTTCCCCATCACTAATTTAGTTGATATTTTCTTTCTAACGTTGAGGGTACAATCAAATTTAGTTAGAAATTTTCTTTAAATTATTTATGCCAGACTATATAAAAAGAAAATCATAAATTAATATTCAGACAAAAAATAACCTTAACATGTAAAGTAATTATTGAATCAATATTACTAGAAAATAATCTCGAATAATGTTGCTCTTAACATCACCATTTCTTTTTTTGTTTTTTTTATTAAAGTTTAACAAAATAGTATTCACAATGTTTTAGATAGTATTTTTGAATAATAAAATACCACTAAAGAAGATATTGTTCCTATTTTTTCTTAAAAAAATACTGTTCTTAATTTTTTGGTAGACATTGAGTTTGTACCTTCTTGTCAATTATTTCGGCATATATTTTTTATGAATTTAACTCTGTAAATTACATTTTATATAATTTAGAGAAAATTTGGAATTATGTTTTGAATTCCCTCGATATAGCATGTATCTTACGTATCTTTTTAAAGTATAAGTTTTTTTAACCACTTATATATTATTATCGACCTTTTATTTTAGTAAATAATACTCTACGAACATTAAATAGTTAATATACCTCATTAAATAATGATTTGGTCATAATTTTTGTTCGATTTTTTAAATTGATTTTATTTTTATTTTTTTGAATTTAATTTTAATATCAATTTCATTTAATTTGATTTTTTTAAATATTGTTAAAATAGTTAATGAATTATTAAATAATAACTTTCATGTATTATTTTGTGATTTTTTTTTTCATTATTTATATAACATCCATACATAGTCAATTAAACAGGACAATAAAGGAATAGTCAATTAAAAAATATATCTTTAAAATTAAAGAAGTATTCATTTTTTATAGTTGAAGTAAAAACTATACATTTGTTTGAGTAAAAACATAAATAATACACTCAATACCTTTTACGTCATAACTAAGAAGAACATTTACCTTTATTTTTATTTAAGATAGGCTTTACATTTGTTTTCATAATTTTTAACTAAAAGAAAATTTCCTTTAAAGTAGATAAAGTAATTACATTTATATTTGACTCAAAATTTTAACTAAGGAAAATAATGCATGTGTTGATTTTAGTGATTTGTAATCAAATATAGGTCAATCTAGATATACAAATAAGTGGGGCATAATGAACAAATATTTTTTAAAATTTACTAATCAATATTTTTTTATCAGTATTTCTTATGTACGAATAAATTGATTACAAGTCACTAAAATTAACCTTTATTTCTTGCACAAAGTGGCTTGAAGAAATAAATAGGACAAACCAGATAGACAAATATCTGAGACGTAATAAAATAAATAAGTGTGGAGCTGCGTATTACTTTTCGTACAATTTTTTAAAATTTACTAATCAATCTTTTTTTTTATCATCCAACTGGTATGTACCTCTTATGTACCACATATTTGATTATAAATTACAAAAATCAATCTTTACTGCTTGTAGTAGGTGGCTGGCTTGAAGAAAAAAATAGGCACCACAAGATAGGAAAATAAGTGGGCACCTCCATAATGCACTCTATTTGTTGATTTTAGTGACTTGAAATCAAATATAGGTCAAACTAGATATGCAAATAAGTGGGACACAATGAACAAATACGTGGGAGCTGCTTGTTACTTTTCGTACAATTTTTTAAAATTTACTATTCAATCTTATTTTTTATCATCTAAAGGGAAGTATTTCTCATGTACTACAAATTTGATTACAAGTCACGAAAATCAACCCTTATTTCTTGCACTAGGTGGCTGGCTTGAAGAAATAAATAAGACAAACAAGATAGACAAATATTTGGGGCATAATAAATAATTAAGTGTGGTTCGTACATTTTATAAAATTTACTAATCAATCTTTTTTTTTATCATCTAAAGGGATGTATTTCTTATGTCCCGTAAATTTGATTACAAGTCACTAAAATCAACCTTTATTTCTTGCACAAGGTGACTGACTTGAAGAAATAAATAGGACAAACCAGATAAACAAATATTTTGAGAATAATAAATAAATAAGTGTGGAGCTACGTATTATTTTTCGTACAATTTTTTAAAATTTACTAATCAATCTTTTATTTTATTATCTAAAAGAATGCATTTCTTATGTTCCATAAATTTGATTACAAGTCACCAAAATCAACTATTATTTATTGCACACAATGGTGTGGTTGGCTTGAATAAATAAATAGCACATATCAGATAGGCAAATATTTGGGACATAATAAATAAATAAGTATGGAGTTGTGTATTACCTTTGGTACAATTTTTTAAAATTTACTAATCAATATTTTTTTTTATCATGCAACTAGTATGTACCTCTTATGTACCACAGATTTGATTATAAGTTACAAAAATTAACCTTTATTGCTTGCACTAGGTGGCTGACTTGAAGAAATAATAGGCACCACCGGATAGGAAAATAAGTGGGCACCTCCATAATTCACTTTATGTGTTGATTTTAGTGACTTGTAATAAAATATAGGCCAAACTAGATATGCAAATTAGTGGGGCACAATGAATAAATATGTGGGAGCTGCTTGTTACTTTTCGTACAAATTTTTTTTCTCATTTAAAGGGATGTATTTCATATCTACTTGAAATTTGATTACAAGACACTGAAATGAACCCTTATTTCTTGCACTAGGTCTGGCTTGAAGAAATAAATAAGACAAACCTGAGAGGCAAATATTTGGGACATAATAAACAAATTAGTGTGGAGTTGCGTATTATTTTCGTACAATTGTTTTTAAAATATACTAATCAATCTGTTTTTTTTTCATTTAAAGGATGTATTTCTTATATAACACAAATTTGATTACAAGTCACCAAAATCAACCCTTATTTCTTGCACAATGTGGCTGACTTGAAGAAATAAATAGGACAAACCAAATAAGAAAATATTTTGAAAATAATAAATAAATAAGTGTGGAATTGCGTATTACTTTTCGTACAATTTTTTAAAATTTATGAATCAATCTTTTTTTATCATCTAAATTGGATGTATTTCTTATGTCCCATAAATTTGATTACAATTCATTAAAATCAACCCTTATTTCTTGCACTAGGTGGCTCGCTTGAAGAAATAAATAGGACAAATCGGATAGACAAATATTTGGGACATAATAAATAAATAAGTGTGAAGTTGCGTATTACTTTCGTACATTTTTTAAAATTTACTAATCAATCTGTTTTTTTCATCTAAAAGGATGTATTTCTTATGTACCACATATTTGATTACAGGTCACTAAAATCAACCCTTATTTCTTGCACAAGGTGGCTGACTTAAAGAAATAAACAAGATAAACCAGATAAGTAAATATTTTGGGAATAATAAATAAATAAGTGTGGAGCTGCGTATTAATTTTCGTACAATTTTTTAAAATTTACTAATCAATCTTTTTTTTATTATCTAAAGGGATGTATTTATTAAGTCCGATAGATTTGATTACAAGTCACTAAAATCAACTTTTATTTCTTTCACAAGGTGGCTGACTTGAAAAAATAAATAGGAAAAACCAGATAAACAAATATTTTGAGAATAATAAATAAATAAGCGTGGAGCTGCGTACAATCTTTTAAAATTTACTAATCAATATTTTTTTATCATCTAAAGGGATGTATTTCTTATGTCCCATCAATTTGATTACAAGTCAGGAAAATCAACCCTTATTTCTTGCATAAGTTGGCTGGCTTGAAAAAATTAATCGGACAAATCAGATAGCCAAATATTTGGGACATAATAAATAAATAAGTATGGAGTTGTGTATTACCTTTAGTGACTTGTAATCAAATAGAGGTCAAACTAGATATGCAAATAAGTGGGGCACAATGAATAACTATGTGTGAGTTGTGTATTACTTTTCGTACAATTTTTTTAAATTTACTAATCAATATTTTTTTATCATCTGAAGGGATGTATTTCTTATGTACATGAAATTTGATTACAAGACACTGAAATCAACCCTTATTTCTTGCACTAGGTGGCTGGCTTGAAGAAATAATTAGGACAAACCAGATAGGCAAATATTTAGAACATAATAAATAAATAAGTGTGAAGTTGCGTGTTACTTTCGTACAATTTTTTTAAAATTTACTAATAAATCTGTTTTTTTTTTTTCATTTCAAGGGATGTATTTCTTATATAACACAAATTTGATTACAAGTCACCAAAATCAACCCTTGTTTCTTGCACAAGGTGACTGGCTTGAAGAAATAAATAGGACAAACCAAATAAGAAAATATTTTGAGAATAATAAATAAATAAGTTTGGAGTTGCGTATTACTTTTCGTACAATTTTTTAAAATTTACGAATCAATCTTTTTTTATCATCTAAGGGATGTATTTCTTATGTCCCATAAATTTGATTACAAGTAATTAAAATCAACCCTTATTTCTTGCACTAGGTTGCTGGCTTGAAGAAATAAATAGGACAAACCAGATAAGCAAATATTTTGAGAATAATAAATAAATAAGTGTGGAGCTGCGTATTACTTTTCGTAAAATTTTTTAAAATTTACTAATCAATCTTTTTTTTATCATCTAAAATGTATTTCTTTTTACACAAATTTGATTACAAGTCACTGAAAGCAACCCTTATTTCTTGCAGAAGGTGGCTTGCCTTGAAGAAATAAAGAGGACAAATCAGATAGGCAAATATTTGGGGATAAGAAATATATAAGTGTGAAGCTGCGTATTAATTTTCGTACAATTTTTTAAAATTTACTAATTAATCTTTTTTATATAATCCAACTGGTATGTACCTCTTATGTAACACAAATTTCATTATAAGTTACCAAAATCAGCCTTTAATACTTGCAATAGGTGGTTGGCTTGAAGAAAAAAATAGGCCCCACCAGATAGGAAAATTAGTGGGGTACCTCTATAATGCACTCTGTGTGTTGATTTTAGTGACTTGTAAACAAATATACAACAAACTAGACATGCAAATAGGTGGGGCACAATGAACAAATATGTGGGGAATGCTTGTTACTTTTTGTATTACTAATTAATCTTTTTTTTATCATCTAAAGGGATGCATTTCTTATGTACCATAAATTTGATTACAAGTCACTAAAATCAATCCTTATTCCTTGCACAAGGTGACTTGCTTGAAGAAATAAATAGGACAAACCAGATAAGCAAATAGTTTGAGAATAATAAATAAATAATTGTCGAGTTGCGTATTACTTTATGTAAAATTTTTTAAAATTTACGAATCAATCTTTTTTTTATCAGTATTTCTTATGTACAAATAATTTGATTACAAGTCACTAAAATTAACCCTTATTTCTTGCACAAGGTGGCTTGAAGAAATAAATAGGACAAACGAGATAGAAAAATATTTGGGACATAATAAAATAAATAAGTGTGGAGCTGCGTATCACTTTTCGTACAATTTTTTAAAATTTACTAATCAATCTTTTTTTTTTATCATCCAACTGGTATATACCTCTTATGTACAAAGAATTTGATTATAGGTTACAAAAATCATCACTTATTCCTTCCACAAGTGGCTAGCTTGAAGGAAAAAAGAGGCACCACGAAATATGTGCAAACCTCCATAATGCACTCTATGGGTTTAATGACATGTAATTAAATATAGGTCAAACTAGATATGAATATAAGTGGGGCATAATGAACAAATACATGAGAGCTGCTTGTTACTTTTCGTACAATTTTTTCAAATTTACTAACCAATCTTTTTTCTTTATCATCTAAAGGGATGTATATTATATACCACAAATTTGATTACAATTCACTAAAATCAACCTTTATTTCTTGCACTAGGTGGCTGACTTCAAGAAATAAATAGGATAAACCAGATAGTCAAATATTGAGGGCATCATAAATAATTAAGTGTGGACCTGCGTATTACTTTTCGTAAATATTTTTTAAAATTTACTAATCAATCATTTTTTTTACATCTAAAAGGATGTATTTCTTATGTACCACATATTTGATTAGAAGCCACTAAAATCAACCCTTATTTCTTGTACTGGGTGGCTGACTTGAAGAAATAAATTGGACAAACCAGATAATCATATATTTGGGACATCATAAATAATTAAGTGTGTAGCGCGTATTACTTTTCGTACAATTTTTTAAAAATTTACTAATCAATCTCTCTTCTTTTTCCATCTAATGTATTTCTTATGTACCACAAATTTGATTACAAGTCACTAAAATCAACTTTTATTTCTTGCATAAGGTGGCTAACTTGAAGAAATAAATAGGACAAACCAGATAAGCATATATTTTGAGAATAATAAATAAATAAGTGTGGAGCTGCGTATTATTTTTTGTACAATTTTTTAAAATTTACTATTCAATCTTTTTTTTATCATCTAAAAGATGTATTTCTTATGTACGACAAATTTGATTACAAGTCACTAAAATCAACCCTTCTTTCTTGCACAAGGTGGTTTGGCTTGAAGAAATAAATAGGACAAACCAAATAGGTAAATATTTGGGGCAAATAAATAATTAACTGTGGAGCTGCGTATTACTTTTCGTATTTTTTTTTTAAATTTTCTAATCAATCTGTTTTTTTTATCTAAAGGAATGTATTTCTTATGTACCACAAATTTGATTACAAGTCACTAAAATTAACACTTATTTTTTGCACAAGGTGGCTGACTTGAAGAAATAAATAGGACAAACCATATAAGCAAATATTTGGAGAATAATAAATAAATAAGTGTGGAGCTGCGTATTACTTTTCGTTCAATTTTTTAAAATTTACTAATCAATCTTTTTTTATCATCTAAATATAATTATTTCTTATGTCCCACAAATTTGATTACAAATCACTAAAATTAACTCTTATTCCTTGCACAAGGTGGCTGACTTGAAGAAATAAATAGGACAAATCAAATATTTGGGACATAATAAATAAATAAGTATGGAGCTGTATATTACCTTTCGTACAATTGTTTAAAATTTACTAATCAATTTTTTTTTATCATCCAACTGGTATGTACCTCTGATGTACCGCATATTTGATTATAAGTTACAAAAATTAACTTTTATTGCTTACACTAGGTGGCTGACTTGAACAAAAAAATAGGCACCAAAATAAGTGGGGCACCTCCATAATGCACTCTATGGGTTGATTTTAGTCACTTGTAATCAAATATTGGCCAAAATAGATATATAAATAGGTAGGGTACAATGAACAAATATGTGGGAGCTGCTTGTTACTTTTCGTACAATTTTGTAAAATTTACTAATTAATCTTTTTTTTTATCATCTAAAAGGATGTATTTCTTAGGTTCCACGTATTAGATTCCAAGTCACTAAAATCAACTCTTATTTCTTGCAAAGGTGGCTGGCTTGAAGAAATAAATAAGACACCATATAGGCAAATATTTGCGGTATAATAAATAAATAAGTGTGGAGCTGCGTATTACTTTTTATAAAAATTTTTAAAATTTACTAATTAATATATTTTTTTATCATCCAACTGGTATGTACATCTTATGTTCCATGAATTTGATTATAAGTTACAAAAATCAACCCTTATTGTCTGCACTAGGTGACTGACTTGAAGAAAAAAATAGGCACCTCTAGAAGGAAAATAAGTGGAGCACCTCCATAATGCATTTTATGGGTTGATTTTAGTGACTTGTAATCAAAGGCCAAACAAGATATGAAAATAAGTGGGAGCAAATGAACAAATATGTGGGAGCTGCTTGTTACTTTTCGTACAATTTTTTAAAATTTATTAATAAATCTTTTTTTTTTCATCATCTAAAGGCATGTATTTCTTATGTATCACAAAATTGATTACAAATTACTAAAATCAACAATTATTTCTTGCACTATGTGGCTGACTTGAAGAAATAAATAGGACAACAGATAGACAAATATTCAGGGCATAATAAATAAATAAGTGTCTAGCTGCATATTACTTTTCGTACAATTTTTTAAAATTTAAATAATTTTTTTTATCATCTAAAGGGATGTATGTATTATGTAGCACAAATTTGATTACAGTTCACTAAAATCAACCGTTATTTTGTGCACAAGGTGACTGACTTGAAGAAATAAATAACACAAATAGACAAATATTTGGGGCATAATAAATAAATAAGGGTGGAACTGCTGCATATTACTTTTTGTACAATTTTTTTAAATTTGTTCATCAATCTTTTTTTTATTATGTGAAAGGATGTATATCTTATGTATCACAACTTGGATTACAAGTAACTAAAATTAATCATTATTTATTGAAGAAATAGATACGACAAACCCGATACACTTTACATTTGTTTTCATAATTTTTAACTAAAAGAAAAATTCCTTTAAAGTAGATAAAGTAATTACATTTATATTTGAATCAAAATTTTAACTAAGGAAATATTTAAATCATAAATAAAATGTATACATATAATTGAATCTATTTAAAATTTATATTTTAATTTTGGTACGTGGTTAATGTCGGTTAAAAAACATAATGAATTTAAAAGATAATAAAGATGAAAGTGTTACTCCATCAAGCATGTGACATGTATGATATATTTTTAAGATACTAATGTGCTTTAACAAGTTTATTTAAAAATATTTAACATGCTTTTTCTAAAACATTTGGAATTATATATTTTGTTTAAACCATTAATATTTTAAATATTATTTTCCCCTCTGTTTCTTTTGTTCCATAATCCATTATTTACTTGGGCGACACGTTCTGCTTACTCACATAACAAGTATATTTGTTTGGGAATATCCTATTGGGTCGGGTCAAACCCGTTAGATATAGTTCATTTCTTGTTCTTAAACTCTTTCTCACACACAGAACGAAGCAATTGTTGATCACTCGAAGCAAGCATGGGTGGTGGAAACAGAAGATCGAAAGGAAGAGGACGACCCAACAACAACACCAGTGGCAACGCCACTCCAAACAACCCTAAATCCCGAAACAAAAGAGGTTCAGATGTCAAATCCGCATTGTTTGTCGAAGGTGGTTTCTTGTCCGATTGGCACCTTCCCTCTCCCACCCACACTCCAGGTTTCAGAAATTTTTTAATTTATTGTTGAAATCTTATCATTAAACTTTTAGTTTTTGCTATTATTCTTGTTTTTTTTTTTCTTGAATTCGGGTGGGTTACGGGGAAAAAGTCTCAGTTTTTTGTTATCGAGATTTCTTTATTATTAAATTCTGGTCTTGGTGCTTCCATGCTTTGTTTCTAACTGGGTTGCAGGGAGAAATTCTTAAGAAGTTGTTTTTTTAATCAAGAATCCGTTAATGTTAAAATCTGATAATTGGGTTTGTGTTTGTCGTTATCGTCATTATTTAATTTGGGTGTTTCTTTTTGGATCGGGATGCAGCAGGGAGAAGTTCCGGCTCCAATAACAAGTCCGGGAGCCAACGTAGAACAGAAGGCTCTGCATCAAAAAGTGGGTTGGCAAAATCTTCCGGAGCTACTATTGGATACAGTTATCCTTCACTAGATTATCAGGTTTGTTGTACCCGATAGGGTTGTTAGTTTTCATGAATTTTCCTTGTAAATGGGAACATTACATATCTGCTTTGTTAATTATGTTTTTACCTGTTCTGCCTTCAATCGCATTGTACATTGATTGGATACAGTATACATTGTTATCGCTGATACTTTAATTCGATGTCAGCCGTGAATCTGTTTTTTTCTCGTGCGTGTAAGCAACCAAAATGGATTGTGTTAATTAAATATGTATTTAAGCTTTTACAATGTGTATTCTGAAGTTTGTTAGTGAGTTATTACTATGTATCCTGGTGGAAGGTATTGTCAACGTCCTCATGAATAGTTAGAAATTAATACTGTTCATCTTTTTAACTTGTGCAGCATGTTTTTGTGCTCCGGTTTAGTATGCATTTAGTTACGTAAAGATATGGTGAACTATGTTTGTAGTTTCTGCTGAGTAACTGGCGTTTGATGTTACATTACCAGGAGGTAACTCGCGTTGAGACTGGGAACAGCACTAAAGATAGTAATCTAAATCAGCTGCAACCTTTTGTTTTGGCGGACACCAAGCAGAGCCGAGTTACTGTTCATGCAGACGGAACACCTCCTTCAAAACCGAAATATACATACAGTTATGATGCAGATTTTGTTTTGGGTGACAGCTCTCATAAAGGTTTAGGTTTCCCTTCTGAACAAGACAAAACCCCCGGTAGCATTGGCATTTTGCAGGAACAGATGCCCCAATCAACTCCAGTTTTAGATTCATCATCATTTGAGAAGGATGCTGGTTCTGATGAGGGTATGGATTGTGAGTTAAGCAATGAGATGGCAGAAGACTGTTCACCAAACGTGTCTGCTGAGAGAAATTCAGGGTTTCTGTCAATTGGAGGTCTTAAATTATATACTCAGGACATTTCAGACGATGAAAATGAAGAATATAATGAAGACTCATCGGATGAGGAGAGCTCCACAACTTCTGCACCAGAAGAATTACTTGAGTCATCTGAAAATAATGATTCAGAATACACATCTGATAGTGATTCAGACATTGATGAAGATGTTGCAGAAGATTATCTAGAGGGAGTTGGTGGTAGTGAGAACATCTTGGATGCAAAATGGTTGCTAAAACCTGATCTGAACGAGTCAGGTAATGATAGTTCTTCTAGTAGTTGCTATGATGAGGCATTGAAAAAGCTGGGTGGCTTTGCCCTTCAAGAAGCCTCCAGGGAATATGGCATGAAGAAAAATAAACCAAGGAATAAACACGGTGTAAATTCTGGACCAATAGCTTTGGAAAACTTAATGACGGAAAAGGATCCAAGAACCATTTCTTCTAGAAAGAAGCATTTGCCTTGGTTCACTCACTCTTGGCCTTCACATGCTCAGAAGAGTAAAGCTTCCAAAAAAATGCATGGTACCACCGTTACATATCCACATATGTTAAATATCCAGCGTTTTTCTTGTAGTTCTAAGCTTTTACTTGATGTTTAATCTGTCTCATTGAATTTAAATTATACTTTTTAACCTGCAAAGCATTGAAATTTCCAATCAAAGTCCTGGTAATAACTTGTTCAGAAACTAGGCATTCTCAATTTGTGTAGAGTGGGTTTAGTAACATTTATCAAACACTTTTGAACGCACCCTCTCTTGTTGGGTGAAACTCATGCGGTTTTCACTGCATATGTTGGTCCCATTCCCAGTCTAGTGGGGACACACATAAATTTCAATCAATAGAATAGAGTGTGTTTTTAGAACTCCACATTTACGTATGCATACAGTTTGTTGCTTGAGCTTTGAATTCCATGACTGTGTTATCTTGCATTCTCTTTTCTAAAAATATATCCAAGTTGTGGAAGTCTGATTCAAGGTTATTGGGTTTTCACATACGTGGAGTTTGAAACTGGAAATATGTGCTTGTGTGTACTTATCTGTTCATGCTTTAAGTTTGATGAGAATGTAATAGTATAGAGTTTCAACCACTTCATTTTGGTAAAACCGATTCTATCCAGGTGAAAAAAAGAAACTCCGTAAAGAAAGGATTGCTGGGAAGCGCAGAGAAAGAATGCTGCATCGTGGGGTTGATCTAGAGAAGATTAATTTGGTATTATAGTTTTTTTTTGCTTCACCCTCTTTATCTTTCAAAAACACTTGTCAGTTTTCAATGTATTTTATACATGTATATATTAACAATATTTACTTATGATTGCCTATAACATAATAGGTTCCCTCTTACTAACTAACATTCTGTGTTTGATTCAACAAGTTTTTTCACTTGCATCCGGTGTTTCCTTATGCCTTTTACATGCAATTGTTCTTTCTAATCATGTAGAAGTTCTATAGTGAAGGTCTCTTGCTTATCTTAACTATTGCTAAAAAGGTTGTGTAAGTAAGATCAAGTTTCTCTTAGTATTTATGTATTATTTTACATCTTAGAGACTTGGATGACTCTAGGAGAGTTGAACCAGGAACATGCTTTTGTGGCTGGTTAGGGATTGTGTTTGGCCTTACCTATATAATAGCTGTATGTAGCATATATGCCTTTGAAAGCTGATCAAAAGGAAGAACCACAAAAGAGAGGTCACATTGCTCCATTGTTTTTAGTAACACTTTTCTGTGTTATAAGAAGTATAAATCAGAAACTAACTTTCCTCCTATTTAAACATAACACTGCACATTATCTGATTCTTCTATTTCTACATTCCAAATCATAACAGTCTTTGCTCAGTATAAATACATCTTTTCAAAGTTAAACATGTTGAACTTAGATGAGGCAGTTTATGTATATTCAAAATTCGAATTGTTTTTGGCTTTCACATCTCAACATAACTTTTCATTTTTTGGAATTCTAGAAATTACAACAAATTGTTTTGGAGGAGGTGGATATGTTCTCTTTTCAACCTATGGAATCTCGGGATTGTTCACAGGTGCGTATCCTGGCTGTATACCAGTTCTATCTCATGGTCCTAATAATAGTTATTTCTATTTAAAATGCCTAAGCACCACCAAAAGTTTGTCATCAGTGCCCTGTTCTTGTCAAATAGATTTTTCACAAAAAAGGGGATTTGAAATAAAAATAATCATGAAGGGATTGAGTGTTTGAGTAAGTCACAGGTCAAGTTTGGAACAATCAAACAGTTTGGGATGGTAAAGCCATATGTAATTTATCATGGCTCTTTTTTCATTATTATCTTTCGAGAATTCTGTGCATGTCCCCAAGCCACAACCATAGATTTTGTCCAACAAAATAGTTGTATGCTATTTTCTTTTTCATAACAGCTGGTTTCATAAATTTTCAAATACCTTATTCCTCTAACTGATGTGGGTTCTCAATGACTATAGATACAAAGATTAGCAGGGGTTTATCAATTGCGGAGTAGCAGCCAAGGCTCCGGCAAAAAAAGGTTATAATTGCCTTATTTTTCCATAGAATTAAATGTTAGTACCTGTAAATTTAATAAATTTTGTATTTTGGTTTTAGATTCGTTACAGTGATGCGGACACAGTCTACGTCCATGCCATCTTCAAGTGGTAGACAACGCTTGGAAAAGGTTTTATAGTGTTTGACATCTTCAAAGTTATTTATGCATTGCATAACATTTATGCTTTTTCCTCCTGTTTTCATCCCTTTCCTTGAGATAGCGTGACCCATCCCTATCTCATGTTTTTTAGTGTTGCATCCTAATTCCTTAAACTTTGAAATATCTGCTTGAGTTTTTTAATATTTCAATAATTGGACATTTCTTTCAAAACCTGAGTATTTTTTACTTAATACATGTATGATGTTACATATTTTATCTGTACTTTAATTTCCTATAGTTGAGACTGACTACTTTACAAACTTCAGCTGTTGGGAGTTGATGATGAGGATGCCGATTTTTCTGTTGCTGACTATGCAAATAAGAAATCTGTGAGTGGAGATAGAAGAGGGGGAAAGAAACATACTAAACAGAACAATTTTAGATTGCAAGAACTTCACTCTCCCCAGAACAAGTTCTCAGGCAGCCATAAAGTGAAGGACAAGAGAGGGAGTGGACAAAAGAGTTCATATGCTAATCAGCCTGTCTCATTTGTATCAAGTGGCACAATCCATTCCGAAACTGTACCTGTTACAGTTGTTGAGGCTGAAGAGACTAATAGGAAGGGTGTCACTAGCTCTGCTAATATAGGTTCATTTGAAGAACATACTACTGGTTTTGGTTCAAAAATGATGGCTAAAATGGGATACACGGAGGGAGGAGGATTGGGGAAAAATGGTCAAGGTATGGCACTACCTATTGAGGTTATTCAAAGGCCTAAATCACTTGGTTTGGGTGTAGAATTCTCCAACAACCCAGGTGAGCCAGCTGGGAAGATATCTTTGGGAGGTGCTGCTGAATCTCTTGGTTTGGGTGTAAAATTGTCCAAAAGCCCAGGTGAACCAGCTAGGAACAGATTGTCCAAAAGCCCAGGTGAACCAGCTAGGAACAGATCTTCAACAGTTGGTGCTTTTGAAAAACATACCAAAGGCTTTGGGTCTAAGATGATGGCAAAGATGGGGTTTGTTGAAGGTAAAGGATTAGGTAGAGAATCCCAAGGCATCACCACTCCATTAACTGCTCTTAGATTACCAAAGTCACGAGGATTAGGAGCCAAAAGTTGATTTAGATATGATTTATTTTCTGTCTTTGTATGTAATTGTAATGTGTGTTGCTTAAACCATCATAACTGAGACATGTTGAAGCTTCATAATTGAGATTACCAACCCTTTACGTTAGTGTCACTCCTGTATAAAATAAACGGATTTTATAATCAATTTTCTGTGCTAACTTGGTTATAGCTGTAATAAATAATAGCAAACCCAACAGGTTTATAAGGATCAATTTCTGTGCCATATGGTGGGGTTTATAATTTTTTGTGCTGATTTCCAGCCTAAACTGAACACCTTTTCATGAGTTCCTTTTTAAGAAGACAATAATCATTAAGAAATATATAAATACTTTCAATTTAAAAAGTTAAGTACGTAGTTTATAAACAGAAATTAATAGCAACACGTGGTTATTTTGCAAATAAAAATTATTAGGTTTAAATAACAACAATCATGTTTGTTTTGTATAATTCAATTTTATGTATTATTTATATAAAACATAATCTATTTATTTTGAATTAAAGATCTTTTATTCATTTGCGTAAAACACAACTAGATTCAAATTTATTAGGTTAGACATGTGAAGAATATTTAAATACATGAAAATAAACTTAGTACTAAATATTTTATAAGATAATTTCTATGAAACATTAATTCCGTATATTCAAGTAGTTATAATAAATATAAATGAAAATAAAATATAATGGCAATTGTATAAAACATAAATGTCATACCGATCTTTATTTATCGATTATTATAATCAATTCATTTTACATAAAAAAACTTATTAATCATTAACTTGGAGTCCAATCAATTCATTATAAATATAAGATTTGTTATTCTTTCTCCAAAATTAATTGTTTGTATATTTTCAAATTAAACTTTATTTTTAAGCATAGTTTTACAATTAATTTAATAGATATATCAGTAAAAAAAGTATTTTAGAAGTTTTCTTTTTTGGGCCTTGAAAAAAAGCTTTAGATGCTTCGCCCTGTCAATGTCTCAAGTGTTATGGGCCCTGAATTCATCTGGTGGAATCAATTTTTTTTTACAACGTCATAAAGTAATAATTCTGAATGATTATCGGAGAGATTTTATAATTTTATTTTCAACATTTTTATTAAATTATTTTTTCTACAATTAATATATTTTTCACGAAATTTATATTTTATATAAATTTTAAAAATAATTTGACAATAACCAATGTAATTTCAAAACTATGTTCCGTGTATTTTTCAAAAAATGTATTTTTTTTAATTATTAAATAACTTTATTGATACACGTATCTTTTAGTTAAAAAAAATTGTTAACTAACTAAATATCAATAAAATTCAATAATTACGTATACTGAAGATATTGCATTGTTATCTACAATGTTTTGAAAATGGTTAACAATTTAATGAAGATATTGAATCAATCATTGAACAGATAGATTATTATTATTAAATTTTTTGATCTGATCTATATTAGATATGTATATAATTAAACGTAGAATAATGGTTTATAAGAAAAAAAGTTTGAATTAATTAGGTTTATAAGGAAACTTCTGATAATAAAACACATGTTAAAATGATGCAGTGTTTGTGGGAAAAGCATACTAATTTTTCTCTTGAATTTGAACATCCTCCACCTAAGAAAAAAATAAACATTTTTCGGATTTTGTAGTTAATGATAACTTGTATACAAAAATATGTCGCATAAAAAAAATATGGTTAGCTTAATTCTAGTTTACCTAATTTTCTTGTGATATTGTTTAAAGGAAGCACGTCCTTGAAAATATGTTAGGCATTATAAATTTAATTTTAAATAAGAAAAAAATGTCTGAAATTGTAAAATGTGGGTTCCTTAAAAAAAATTGCAAAAGTATGAATTGATTTGTGGATAATATAGTTTAATGATAACACGTTTCTGATTTAGTGTCACAGTAGTTTCAAAGGAAAATTTGTAGGGATACTTAATTTTTATAAAAATTTGAAATGTTTTATATCCTAATACGTTAAATAAAATTTTAAACAAAATTAATAATTCATTAAAATAATTTAATTACTTAAAATTATATAGTTATAGAATTTTAAAATTTATTTTAAAAAATAAGAATGGTATATATATATATATATATTTATATATATATATATATATATATATATATGATAAAATCAACACTTTGTGTAATAACAAGTTGAAAACACCATATTAAACTAAACATATAATATTATGCATAAATGAGTTCGTTAAAAAAAAAATATGTTACGTAATTTCGGAGTTTGGACCTAATTTTTCTCGTGTATTCACTACATTACTACATTTATAGTATATTACTACAACTAAAGGTTAACTACCAAAAACAAATATGAATATTCTAAAATTCTATATTATTACATATAAAAATAATAATTTACAGTTTGTTCCATAAATACAGAAGATTTATAACTTCATATATAAGGAATATCCATTAAAAAATATTTATTGACTTTTTCCTAAAAATATATATTAATCAAAGTTTTGTAAAAGACTAACACCTTTATCTCTATCATTTTAGCATACTTACACCACCTAATGGAGTAATATTTATGCTAAAGTAAATAATTAATAAAGTTGGATATCTCTTCTAAGTTTCAATATTCAAAAACAGTTAAAATTAATAAATTAATTAATTAAATAACGTGACTTGTGTGAAATATAATTATAGACTTAAATATGATTTAACAAAATAAAAGAAACAATAGATTATTATGATATTATATTTTGGTCAACATTAATCAATGTTTATATTTGTACAACATATATGATGAAATTATTACATGATCATCCTTCGAACAATGTTGGTCAAATTGACATTTTTATTAATATAAGTCAAAGTTTTTTCTTCAATAACACTAGTTAGGATTTTTTTCAATCAATATTAACAAAAAAAGTTTGTTTATCATGAACCTGATTCTTAGTCTTGTTTTTTCTTCGTTAACACTAGAAGATTGTTCATATTCTTGCTTTAAAAAGTACTGTTCTTATTATTTTATTTTATTTTACATTGAGTTTATATGCGCCAATTATATTGGGATAGTGTGTATGAATTTAACTCTGAAAATTAAATTTTATATAATTTAGAGAAAAATTGGAATTATGTTTTGAATTCCCTCCATATATGTATCTTACATTTTTTTTTTAAATTATAGGTTCTTTTAAGCAATTATATATTATTGTCGGCCTTTTTATTTTGACAAATAACACTCTATATGAGTGCAACATTTAAATAGAGAATCTATACATCGTTAAATAAAAATACTATCAATATATTCTTTATATATAAAAGAAATACATAATGATATGAATAGTATAATTTATTAAATAATCACATTGAGCTAAATTGATTTCATATATTATAGTGTATTGATTAAGTTAATCATATAACACCTTAGAAGTATTATTAACTTTATTATAACTGAATCAAATATTTATACAAAACCTTTAATAATTTCAAATCAACTTTAATTTCTTGTTCTTGAACTCTTTACCTCACAGCGATCGGATCGAAGCAGGCATGGGTGGTGGAAACAGAAGATCAAAAGGAAGAGGAAGACGCAACAACAACACCAATGGCAACGTCACTCCAACAAAAAACCCTAAATCCCGAAACAGAAGAGGTTCCGATGTCAAAACGCATTCTTTATCGATGGTGGTTTCGTGTCCGATTGGCACCTTCCCTCTCCCGCCAACACTCCAGGTTTCAAAAACATTTTAATTTATTGTTGAATCTTATCATTGAACTGTTGGCTTTTGCTATTATTCTGCAACGCGCTTTCTTTTGTAACTGGGTTGAAGGGAGAATTTCTGGAAAGGAAAAGTTTTTTAATCAAGATTCATTTATTGTTAAATTCTGGTCATCGAATCTTTTGTTCTTGGATCTTTTTCTTGAATTCGGGTGGGTTGCGGGCAGAAAGTCTCAGTGTTTTGTTATCAAGAGTTCCTTATCGTTAAAATCCGGTCTTTGTGATTTCTTTATCAAGAAGTTATTGTTTTTTTTTTATCAAGGATCCGTTAATGTTAAAATCTGATAATTGGAATTTTTGTACCGTTATCGTCATTATTTAATTTGGGTTTTTCTTTTTGGATCGGGATGCGGCAGGGAGAAGAGAGAAATAACAATAGATGAATATGAGTCACATAATCAACAAATAGAAATTCGTTCATGTCATTAAATATCTTAAACTTTTGGGAGAGTTGATTGTTAGTGAAAGCTATAAATCTTTTGATATCATAAACTAACTTTAACCTTGTTCCCAGGATGTCTTGCCAAATGAAAAGCCACGCATGACCAGTGCCCAGGTACACCTTGTTTAATATCTATGTCCATTAGCCTCCTGCTTTGTTCAATGTATCTTAAAATGGACTATTTCTTTATAGTTGAGATTGCCTATTCTACAAACTTCAGCTGTTGGGAGTTGATCATGAGGATGTCTATTTTTTCTGTTGCTCACTATGTATAAATAAGAAATATGTTAGTGGAAACAGAAGAGTGGGAAAGAAACATACTAAACAGAACAATTTTAGGTTGCAAGAAGTTCAATCTCCCCAGAACAAAGTTCTCAGGCAGCCATAAAGTGAAGGACAAGAGATAAAGTGGACAAAAGGGTTCATAAGCTAATCAGCCTGTCTCATTTGTATCAAGTGGCATGATCCCTTCTGAAACTGTACCTGTTACAGTTGTTGCAGCTGAAGAGACTCATAGGAAGGGTGTCACTAGCTCTGCTAATATAGGTTCATTTGAAGAACACTCTACTGGTTTTGGTTCAAAAATGATGGCTAAAATGGGATACATGGAGGGAGGAGGATTGGGGAAAAATGGTCAAGGTATGGCACAACCTGTTGAAGTTATTCAAAGGCCTAAATTGCTTAGTTTGGGTGTAAAATTCTCCAACAACCCAGGTGAGCCAGTTGGGAGCATATCATTAGGAGTTGGTGCTGAATCTTTTGGTTTGGGTGTAGGATTGTCCAGCAGTTCTTGTGAACCAGCTAGGAACAAACCTTCAAGAGTTGGTGCTTTTGAAAAACATACCAAAGATTTTGGGTCTAAGATGATGGCAAAGATGAACTTTGTTGAAGGTAAGGGATCAGGTAAAGAATCACACGGCATCACCATCCCATTGACTGTTCTAAGATAACCAAAGTCATGAGGACTAGGTGCCAAAAGTTAATTTAAACATAATTTATTTTCTGTCTTTGTATGTAATTGTATTATGTGTTGCTTAAACCTTATGATTCTGTCTTGTAATTTAGATTTAGTATGGGATGACCATCTCTTGAATCACTCTGTTAGAATTACTAATTCCAGCTCCGTTATTTTCTTTTTTAGATAATTGTCATAGTAAAAGGCAAGTCATCAAAGACTATTATGTCACCAAAGCATTCTTATGTACGAACTATGAATTCTTTAATGCTCTGGTTACTCTCTGGTTATCGTATTGGCCTTTTGCGTTTTTCAGTTTCCAATTTGAACCCGTCTTGTTTTGGATTTAATTTGGAAGAAAAGAAAGGAACACTTCAGCAAAATGGTAAGCTGTTCCCTTTCATTTTCAATGGCAATTGGGCAAGATGGCATTGTTGCATGTCATACATCCATCTCAATAAACTAATGTAATCCATATATGGGATTTAATAATTTAAAAACCATTGGTGTTCAGCTATATTAACACTGCATATTTATAATGTAATTTCAACACTTTCTTAAAAAGAAGATCGTCAGGTCCAATCTTATTTTTCACTTATATCTATTTTTAAGTTACCTACATGCTGAAGCTTCATAATTCAGAATATCAACCCTTTAGGTTAGTGTCACTTCAAATACCTGTATAAAATAAACGGATGTTTATAAACAATTTTTTCGGCTAATTTGGTTATAGCTGTAATAAATAATAGCCATAAGGATCAATTTTTGTGCTAATTTCCAGCCTAAACTCAACCCCTTTTTATGAGTTCTTTTTTAAGAAGACAATTATCATTATATATATATATATATATATATATATATATATATATATATTTATTTTATTTTTTTTATTTTTTTTT
>Ga0209589_1001988_pt1 | contig 34826 bp, 22 predicted proteins | sample CowpeawhiteBW_FD_187525 | JGI IMG/M metagenome (GOLD analysis project Ga0209589, IMG submission 187525) | Root nodule microbial communities of legume samples collected from California USA - Cow pea white BW (SPAdes) (version 2) | ecosystem: Host-associated > Plants > Roots > Nodule | place: USA...
ATTTGTGAGAGTTTCCTCCCTAGGGAGTGAATACTTTTAAGCCTTATCTTGCATAGCAAGTGGCGGCACACATCCACTCATCTTCAAGGTTGCCATGGCTTCTAGCCTAGCCTTGTAGTGGCGTGTTTCTCACATTTTTTACCATTTCTTTCCTTTCCATTTTATATTTTCTTCTTCCTTTGAATTATTCTTGGTTTTCTATGGTTTATGTGCTTTCCATTTCCTTTTTGTTTTGAATCAATCCATCATCTTCTTCTTTTGAGCTTTGTGAAAGGAACCTTCACATCTAGATAACGTGCTATCTTAATGTCCAGTGGGGATTTCACTTAGCTTTCTTAATCAACTCACACCATATTCAATAATCTTAAAAAGGAACAAGAGAATCCTTCATCAATATATAACTGTGCAATATTTATATATATGTGTAATTTGTTAGCTCACCCTATCTGCTTATTGTGTTTGGCGATGATTGTGTACGCGGTACACGGGAGCAGATGTTATTGCAGGTGGATCTGATGAGGCCTAGAGACGGAGCGGGGCTAGTTTTGGGAGAAGATTTTATCAGAACTTTTATGAAGTTTTTATGCTTTCAAATAATTTGTAATTATGAATATTCTGGACTTTTGGATAATTACAATCTTATTTATACTTATGAATTTTGGTTTATTGTGAAAGTAATAAAAGTTTTTAATTTTCCCGTGTTTTGGGAATATCAGTTATAATAAATGAATTTTTATTATTTACTTCATTATTTTATTATTTAAATCCGTAATATCCAGTCGGGATGTTACAAAGTTCATAAAGGCACATGTTTGGAATGATAGGAGAGGAACATAGTTAATTGAATAGACAACATGTTTAATAGCATGTGATCGAAAATGTTTAGGGATATTAGATTAAAACTAAGTGTACAAATAACATTAAAAATATGTTAAATGTTTTTTGTTCAACTCTACCATTTTGTTAGGGATTGTAAAAACAACTAGTTTGATGAATAATTTATTTAGAAAATAATAAATCTTTAAGTAAAAGTGTTAGACCATTATTTGAATAAATGAACTTATTTTTGTGTCAAATTGATTTTTAGCAAAGACAACGAATATTTGAACATGTGTTTTGATCTTGGTTTTAGATGTTAATAAAACAACTCAAGTGAGTCTACTATAAGTATCAATAATGTTTAAAGTATATTTGTAACCGTGAATAGAAATAGTGGAAAAAGGACTCTAAACAAATAAAAGGATGTAGAAGCTTTAATAACGTTGGGAGAAGAAGACAATTTTAGTTGTTTTTCTAGAGGAAGAATATTGTTATTTCCATTAACATGTTTGAAATAAAAGGAAATTGATTTCGTAACTCATTGAGATGTTGTTTTAGAAATGCGACCTAACCTAAAATGTCATAGGTTGGTAGAGAAGACAAATGAGGCAATAATGTTGTTGACAGATGAAATGGAGTTGTATCTTTCCCTCTTGTTTTCTAAATCGTAAATTTCTTTTGTCAACTTAGCTCAACTAATCATTTGATAGTTTCCATTTTCTATATTTGACAAGAATTGTAAAAAAAGTTAAATGGGTATTTAAGAGAAGAAATTAATTTTTGATATATATATATATATATATATATATATATATATATATATATATATATATATATATATATATATATATATATAATAAATTTTGGGACATAGAACACATGATGGATAATGCAATTTGGGGGAATTTGACAATACCAACAAATAAACTTTAATAACGACATCATTAGATATATGTATATTAACATGCCTTATTTTTACAAAAGTAATATGATTTGTTGCTCCAAACTCATGATGCATGGAACAAGTAGTGATGACGGTGAGAAAGTGTGTTTACTTGAGTTAAGGTGAAAGTAACAAAGAAAATACTAAGAATTCCATAAAGGGGTTCTTTTGTTTGATTAGAAAAATGTTAGCTTGCTTGGGCCGGATGAGAGTAAACGGTAAGATCTGAGAAAATTAATTAATAAATAAATACGGTTAGTGGGAGCCTTTATGGTAATTGTATGATGTGGAAAAGTACTAGCTCAAGTGGTTGAGAGTACTTGGCCATGTTGAAAGGACTTGGTTTTAAGTCCTATGTATGTCAATTGTGTAATTATTTTCATTGTTTATTATTTTAGTAATATGATTGATCATGATGAGTGATAATATGATCAAAAATTTATAAGAAATTATCACGAAACATGAATTGGTTGAATCGTTGTGAATTGATTTGACATTTGTGTGGTTGTGTGTTTGAACCTTAGTAGACATGAATTAAGGTTCCTTCTTGCCAAAATTCTTTTTGGCATGAATGCGAATGGTCAGACAAACCCTAGCCATAAGAGGGTAGCCAAGAAGGTTGGAAGAATTACCCTAAAACAACCATTGAATGATAATTATACTTAGTTAATGGGAATTTTCGTTTTATGGCCATTAAACTTAATTAAGACGCGTTTAAGAGGCCAATTGAGGGAGAGAAGAAAAGTTTTTGAGACTGGACATTGGAGAGCATTGTGAGGAGTGAAATTCTAGAGAAAAATAGTGTTTAGTGAGTGAAATGAAAGAGCTAAACTGTGGGAGAGATAAAGGAAACCATTGTTTATCAAGGAGGAAATATCACATACTCAATTTTAAGCAAGGAATTCATGTTAGGGGAGCTGGACCTTGCATTTTTTTTATTTGTATTGCTTTTTTATATCATTGCATGTATATTTTAATATGTTAAATTGTGCCAATATGTGTGAGTTCATGTTTTTGAAAATTTCCAGAAACTGTCTGGGGGACCTTCAAAGCCGCCAAGCGACTCATGCCTTTGTTGTGTAAATTATGGGTTTTTGAGAGGAACCGCCTGGCGGTAGGAACAGGTCGCCAGGCGACACAAGCTTTCCAACCTAGTTTTTGGGTTTCTGTATAACCGCCCAGGGGTGATGAACACCCGCCAAGCGACGCGAGTTATTCGACTCAATTTTGATGTTTTGGGGTTTTTGGGTTGATTCTGATCGAGAAAGAATCGAGTTTTATTCATGGGTTGATTGATGGATACTAGAAATTGTGAATTACACTGTTAATGGAGGTTGTTTTGAGAAAATTATAGGAACGTCGTTTTAAGGTTTGGAAATTTGGGGGTTTTATGTTATGAAATTAATTAATGTATGAATTTCGGAAAGAATTGTTAAGCTTACCTTTCATTTGATAATTAGAGCTTCTAAATGTATGATTACATGATTGGATTGCGGAATTAGGCAGAAGAAGGCATTCTGGGATTTTGGGGTTTCTGTAACAGGTGCAACAGAATTTGGGTTTCCCAAAAACTGATGTGTCGCCTGGCAGGACGTAATCTGCCGCCAGGCGACACTGCATGTCAGAGTGGTAGTTTTGTTTCTAGACGTTAGAGGCATAGGGGGAAATCAATGGCGTGTTCTAGAGAGAATAGGACAATGATAGATCACGAGTACCTTGGTGTTGAGGAAGGAAAATACATAAATTATACATAAGTTCTAATTTTAGAAGTAAATTGGAATATGGAGAGTTATGATGTGAGAAATATTTTATTAGAGGTTGAGATACCAGTCATGGTGCATAATTTAATTGCAGTTGGGATATAAGAATTGGGTATTCTCTCTGTGGATACCTTATGAAATGTATGGTTGGATTTTTGGTGAATTATGGATGGTTGAGGCTAGAAATGCAGTAGGTTGATTCATAAAAAGTACTGATTGTAATTTGTGTATTGAGATGGAAACTGTGCTTGAGATACATGTTATCAATGGATGAGGTGTTTCTATGGTTGGGTTTTACTTGTGAAAAGGTCAAAGTGTGAGAATAACTCTTAATGGAAAAACTATGAGAGCATTGTCACTATTTAGGTAATGAGGTTGTTGATTTTAAAGTATGGACCATAGTATATGGTAGTATCAACCAACTTAGAGAGTAAGATGTGATTGCCATAATGGAGTAATGGGTGGAAGCGTTCTACAGGGACTGAAACCAGTAAATTCACTGTACTGGTGTAACACCTGGGGGTGAGGTTGAACCGCTAGGCGAGAGCTACAAAGTAGAAGGGTTTTGGAGCGCTCAACGCTTGGTGATGGGTACATTCCATCAGGCGATACTTGCAAGGACAACGACTCTAGGGGCGCTTGGCGACATGACGCTTCTGCCAGGCGGTTTTCATCTCATTTTTGTCTGGCGAATCTGAGGCAACATGCCTTTTTGCTTTGGATATATATGTCTACAATGCTTTGGTGATACCTTAAAGATCGACTTCCTGGAGTGTTTTTTGAGTTATGGCTCGGAATGGTATCCCTTGAGTTGTGGCTCGGGATAGAGGGTAAACACGTGGTATTCCTTGAGTTGTGGCTCAGAATGACATCTCTTGAGTTATGGCTCAAGATGGCGGATGAACACGAAAAATCCTTTAGTTGTGGCTCGAATTGGCAAGTGTTGCCGGTGTAAGTGTGCCAGTTGTGGCTCGTACGGATGGCTCCAGAAAGATTGTCCTCCTCGGTATTTAACCGACAAGTTTGGTAGTCTAGGGATATTACGAACTATACTTCGTATTCAGAACTCCACTTGGCATTATGGAGTGTGGTCTGTAGCAGGTTTCCCGCACGTCTTCTACAAGTTGTGGCTTGTAGGTGTTGCAGCAAGGACATCTTGAGGTATTCATCTAAAGCCGTAGAACATAGATAACATGGTGGTGGCCATGTGGTATGGAATCAAAGGATGGAGTTCCTTTGATAAGTGTATTCATATTTATATTTTGAATTGTCTATGTGTTTATCCGTTAGCTCACCCTATCTGCTTGTGTTTGGCAATGATCGTGTAATGCATTACAACGTAGCAGATGATGTTACAAGTGGTGCTGGTGAGGCATAAAGCCGGAGATGGGCTAACTTGGGAGAATTATTTTTATAGCATTTACTGATTTTTACTCTTATGTATTTGAGAACAATGTTTTATTGGTTTTTGAATTGTAGTATTGGTATTGGAATTTGAATTTTATATCTGAACGAGTTAATAAAGGTTTTAAATTTTCCCGTGTTTTGGGAAGATAAGTTATAATGTGTTTATTTCTATTTTATTTCATTTTAATTAATAATATCCAACTAGGATATTACATAAACCATGATTCATTTGGGTCCGCCTCTATTGTTACATGTGAATTCTCAAAAGATGCTTATTGGACAACATTATTAACAAAAGGAAGTACCATGTCATTGTAACTATCAATGTTTTTGAAGTAAGGACTTTTGAGGTAGAAAGGATGCCCAATAGGTTAACCATGTTTGTCATAGCATGCATTACTGATGTGACTAGTGCGTTTGTAGTTGGAGTTGTGTTTGGAAACTCCATTTGGAAGGAGAACTCTATCAAGGTCTTTGCCATAAAAGGAAGAACAACAACATTGACAAATGAATTGGCTCCCTCGACGATTAACAAAAATTAACATTCTTGTCGAACTAATATGGAGAAAACAAGATACATAGAAGAAATATATAATCAAAAAGCAAGATTTAAGAGTATACCACTAAGAAACGTTCATTGAGACCCTTCAAAAAGCATATAATGATATCTTGTTAATAATAAGTTTTGGAGGGGAAAAGGTAAAAGTTGTCTTACTTCTCCCAAAGAGATTTGAGGGAGATGTAGTAGTTGGAGGAAGACCTAAATCCTTAATGAAGGCTATGGGTATCTTCGTATAACTCTATAATGTGAAGCAACTTACTCTAGAGAAAAAGTTCCTAAAAATTAGAGATGTGAAAATGGGTTCTAACCTGTTAGCCAACCCAACTCACCATAGGTTCGAATTGGGTTGGATTGAAAAAATTTCACTTTTTTTGAAAGTGGGTTGAACTGAACCCGACTCACTTAATCCACGGAAAACATGTTCAAGCCGGATTGAAGGTGGGTCACTTAATCCACCAACAAATTTTTACAATTTTTTTAATTATTTACTACTTCTAATTACATAGGTTCATAATTTCATATTTTTAAATATTAGAATGTTGTTCTATAATATTTGAATAGTTTGAATGTTTGATTTATTTGTTTGCGAAGTTATATACGTTGATACTTTAATTTTTAACTACTATCTTTATAATAATAGTTCGAGAATTAAATGATGACTTTGATTCCATTATTATAACAAATAAATTGAGTTAATTCACTCTCATTATAATGCAATAAATATATAAAATAAATTAAAAAAAAATTGTAAGTGATCCAACACACTAACCCGTGATGGGTCAAGCCAGATTACAAAATTTTTGACTCATCAAAAAAATGAACCGAGTTGAGTTGATCATTTTTTAGCTCAACCCATGGTGAACTAACCCATATGAGCCAGATTGATTCAATTTGACATTTCTACTAAAAATTAGACCAAATTTTAGTAACATAATCAAAATATTAGATAGTTGTACTCTAAATGGAGGGAGACAAAAGCAAAAGAAAATGAGTATAATCAATAGACAAAGAGCAAAATAATATGAATATAATCGATTCATGTATTGTACTATTTTCAAGAAGGACACAATGGATCTTTAGGAGAAAGAGCAAATATATGAAATCCATCAAAAATTCATTTTACTTTTTGAAACAAAGTCATTAGAAAAAAATCAAGAGTAGAAATGCTTACTACTCCCGATAAGAATCGGAGCAAGGATGAAGAAATAATTTAAGCCATTTGATGCTTTTAATGATCGAATAAATAAATTCACTTTGAAGAAAGAAAAAAAAAAGAGTGATCCATTAATCAATTTCATAATAAACTAAATATATGAAAAAATTTGATAATTAATATATTTTAAATTATGTAACATTTTTTATTATTTGTTGATAAATAACAAGTGAGATGAAATAGAGACGTTGGAGCGTGAGTGAGGAAGAAAAGATGTTACAGTTTCCGGCATACATGACTCAGTACCCACTCTCCACCAGGACTATTCCGACGTCGTTTCTTCTACCCTCTCAGTGGCCCCATCCCCAAAACGAAGAACTCCTCCTCGCCATGGAAGAGTCCGATTTCGAAGAAAAGGTCATTTCTTTTGGCTCTACCCCCCATCCTTTCTCTTCTGTTAACTCTCTTCATAACATTCTGTTTCTAACGCCATATAAATTCCTTCAAAACGGTATCTTTTGGGTTGTACTCTGTCACTTTTATACACATCTTTGCACACATTTTTTTTCTAGGTTTCTAATGTATCTAATCAAATGATTCGGAATTTGGGATTACAGAGGCGTGTAGGGATTTTATCATATGGTACATACGAATTATGATGTGATTAAAGGTTTAGATTTTTCCTTCCTTGAATTTCTGTCGCGCAATTTGAACATGATTAACTATGGTTGAGCAGCATATATGTAATATGAAACATTAGTGTGAATAAGTGGTCATAACCGGGAATTCACAAATGAGAATTATTACACATGATTTTCTGCAAATATGTTAATCTAAACACACATGTCTGAAATTTATGACAAAATTCTTCTCTCTCCTTCCAGAGAGGTATAATAGGTGGAATATTTTGTTTCTTGGTTTTGTTCACATAATTAGGTTGTTAGCATCTTTCTCTTAAAATTTCATATCTTAGGGAAAGACAGTTTAGTGGGTAAAATCTGCCAACTAAGTTTGGCCCAAAAAGATGGTTGGATGCCTTACGCTTGTTGATCTGACCACTGTTTGATTTTTAGTTGTGTTAAGCTTTTTGGAGAGAGGCAAAGCCTAGTTTAATGATCACTATCTCTGGTTAATGGAATTAATCTCGGACTTCAACTTAGGAGTGGATTATACTAAGTGCATGTTTGGCTTTTAGTTTCATGGCCCAGAAATATGTTCACAAGTAAAACATGAAAAATATATTGTTTTGAATTGAGCCTGATTTAAACTCAATTTAAAGAACATCTGTTCTATTACAAAATGAACTCTGTCCTAACTTAAGTTTACAAACTTTAATCCAAACATAGCCTAAGGGTATGTTTGGAATGAAGTTTGCAACATGGGTGTTGTTTTCTCACTACATCTATATGAAACAATAGAAAGTAGCTTCTGGATCATTGAGTCTTGTGGATGTGATTTTTGGTAAGGATGTGGCGTGAAAACGCCATACCAAACACACAAAAGCAAATAAAATCTCCTCAGACATTTTTCCACATTAGCACCTAGCTCTTTCTTGAACTTAGCTACATGGCTCTCCTCTCATGGTTTTGACTAGAAGCCATACATGTAAAGAAATCTTCCACATATACATCATGCATTTGAAAAAGGCCTGGATTATCCATTTACATAAGGCAGTGTTCACTTAAGAAGATAGTAGGTTACAAGGTGCAATTCAGTGTGTTCTTTGAATTTTTTTTTTCATATTGTTCATCGACTCATACTCATGCCTGTCATTGTCGTCATGAATCATTGCAGTGCAATGAGATTAGGAAGATGAACAGCAACCTCATTGTGATAGGGAAAACCACAAACGAAAATGATAAAGAAGATTTTGACAATGAGGCAGATGATGATGATGCTGACAATGTAGAGGAATCTGAGGGTGAAGAATTTGAGCAAGAAACTGGTTGAGAAAGTTACACATCAGTGGCCACTTATATTCTGTTTGTATTATTTGGAACTGCTAGGCCAAATCTTTTGTATTGAGTTTTTCTTCTATTCGGTCTTTGGACCTAGTATTAACCATTGGCTTATCATTCATATAGAACTTTGTATTATATGTGTTCCTCTTTTGTGCTTCATTAAATATTTTTAACCTTCAAGTAGCCTAGCCATTGTTTAACAATATCATGAGCTAAATTCAGATGAAAAGATGAGTCAAATGTTAGTTGTCTGTCCCTTCCCCTTTTCTGAGCTTTTACTTCACTTTGGTGTATTTAACTGAAGAAATAGAGAGCAGTTAAAACTTAAACTGGTCAATGACAGACACACACACATTATGAAACAGAAAACCTTAGAAAACAAATAAGGATTTGTCTATCTTTGTACACCCAGCATCTCTTGCCATCATAAACTATTTCTTACAAAATAAACTATTTGAAGTAATTTCATGTATATGCTCTTCTGCTCTCATTCAATGGATTGAAGAAGTAAAGAAACTTGGGTATTCTGTGTAACAGGGGCAATGTCTAAGCACTTACAACTTTTCTATAAAGTTGGCCATTCTCTGTTGGGGTTGCTAAGGATTTTTTTTTACCATATCAACTTTTGAGTCTTGACAAACAAAAGCCATCTCTTGGTGTGTGTTTGCTTTTTGATGATTTACTGTATAACGAGATGGATTTGCGGGTGACGGGTTTGTTTGTTTTCATATATTTGAAGCGATTTGTTGGAGCGCATTTGTGAGAGAGTAAGACAATTTCATCATCGTCGTATTGATATCAAGATTTACGAGTATTTGATGTACATATAACGTGAAATGACGATTCTACCTCTTGAAAATTGATTCCTCACTCATTGGAGCCCATTATGTTTTATGGGAATCGATTCTCCACCCAATTCCATATATGCTGCAGGGTTATCCGAAAGGCTCACCACATAATAATATTTATTTTATTTACCTTAAATCTTATCTTTAATTTTAAAATAAGCGTACTGTTTATTTTTATGGATTATTAATATATGAAAATATTTAGTTTTTCCAATAAAAACTATTATTCTATAGGGTAAAAGAGTAATAATAATAATAATAATAACTCATTTCATTTTAATTTTAATTTCATTTTTCCAATTTTAACTTTTTTTTTTAATTTAAATAACTTCAATTCTATTTTAATATAATTTCAATAATTTACATTTAAATTTATATGACATTTATCTATCTTTAAGGGTAAAATGATAATCACTTAATTTTATCCATCAAAACATTTTTTTAATCTATCATACCCATCCCATCGTACTCAAATCATATCATATTTTTCTTAAAACAAACAACACCACAATTCTCTTTTCATCCCCTCAAATTCATTTACTTACCCTCTCTCAAATTATCCACTAAATCTAAACATAAAAGTCATTTACTAGTTGTACACATAGAAAGGTGTGGAACCCTCCCCAATGTAGAAGAAGAAGAGGAAGGTGAGGATGCTTCCCTTTCCAATAATTAAAATACTAATAATAAGTATTAGTAATAAAATATAATAAATATTTGTTTATATATATATATATATATATATAAATATTTTTATTTTTTATTTAAAAAAATAGTTTATATATATATATATATATATTAAAAGCATATTTAAATATATAAATATTTTTTTATGATTTTAATTGAATAATTCATGTTTTTAGTTGGATAAATTAAAATAATTATTACATTTACATGTTAAATTACTTTATTATTATAACTTAATTTGTAAGTGTTAGTGATTTAAATTATAATACTATTACATATTTAATCTTTAAAAAAATATCATATAGAAAATTTAAACTTTTAAATTATTTTTATTTTTATTTTTAATTAAGAAAAAGGCAAACATGCTAGGGAGTTGGCTTGTTTTTTGCTTGTCAATTTGGTAGGTTAGGCGAGTCGGGCCAAAACGAATTGGCGGGTTAAAAATTCCAACCAGACCCACTCCATTTTGATGGGTTGGTAGGTCGACCCATATGGAACGACCCATTGTGCCACCCCTAACTTTCACCTCTCTTTTCTATCAATTTCACTCCCCCAAATCCATTTATAGAAACAAACACAACATTATAGTTGAGATTATCTTGTTCATGATCTTTAAAAGGGAATAACAACAAAAAGAAGTGAGTGATGGTAACAGTAATTTTACCTTTTATGTCCACTACTCTTATTGGGTGAAGGATGGTCTTGCTAGGCGACACACGAACTGGAAGAGGGTTGTCGAGCGACATCGACACTGAGATGTCAAATTTGGGTTTTTATTCATGTTTTTTGCAAGCATTTTGGCTCATATTTCCACTCTCACAATTTCTCTCCACCTTGTGTGACTGAGAGACATATGGAAGCTGTTAAGGATGCTGAAAAGCTCTCAATTTTCCTCCTTGGATCTCCATCTACTTCCATGGTTCTTTGATGCTTAAAAAGAGAGATGGACTGCGAATTGGAGGTTAAAATGCAAATGGGAGGCGTGATTGGAGCATGAAGCAACTGCTTGGTGCCTTGGGAAAGGTCCTCCATCTTCTCTTTGGTTTTAATTTCTTCCCTAGTTCTTCAATTTATACGCTCTACGTTCTCCACCATGAAGAGTTAAACATAATTGTTGAGATTAGATGTAATAAATCGAGTTTTCATGTATTTGTGTTGTTAATACATTTTCTTTTCCAATTCAAGTTAGTATTTTGCTTTTGTGCTTAAGGTTTGATCACCCATGGCTAGACTATTGATTATTGAATTGTAGGAAAATATCTTTTACGGCCTAGAATTGAAACAAAGTACCTAATGAAGCTTGTATATAGGGATGAATCAGGATTCATTATCAATATTAAGACTCATGATATTAAGGCTTGTTTGCTTGAGGATTCAAGAAATTGGAACTTAATAAGGAATCGTAAGCTCAAGTTGATAAGGGATTAAGATTGGAGTAAGTTTGTGAGTTGATTTTAACATGAAATTGGAATTAAGATGATTAAATATGCATGAGAGTAAACTTGTTTTCAAATATGCTCTAAATTTTTTGTCGCATTTAGAGTTAAACAAAACCCAAATAATCCCTCTACTGAAGTATACAGAAATTTATTGAAACCCTAACCCCCTTAGGGTTTTCTTTTTCTCCTTTCTATAGAACAATTACTGATTAAATCAATAATCTAAGGTTTCTATAACCCCTTTTTCCCTTTTATATAAAATCCCCTTTGGGTTTCTCCCCTTTTGTAACACAGAACACAATATACAGAAATACACACAATTTTCTTACCTTTCCACGCTTGCTCTCTTCTAGAGCTTTGCTTTGCCTCACGCCCCAGATTTGTAGCTCCCTCTTTGATGTAGTCATCTTCTTATTCTCCAACTCTCTCTCTTTTCTCTGCCAGCCATGACGCTCACTCTTACTCATGCTGATATGAGAGGAAGAGTTGTTCTGGTACTTGAATATGGTACCATAGTAGGTTTTTAAACCTGTTGTGCTTCCGCAAAACTCTATCCTCTACCAAGAAAGTGATTCATGGCATTTTTCTTGAAAAATCATGGATGGAAAATCTGAAACAAAGCTGGAAAACACCTGCCAAAAGGCCGATAGTTTTGATCTTGACCAATCCCTCATACCCACCAGTCCCTACTACCTACATCCTGGAGAAAATCCAGGTTTGGTTCTAGTTTCTAATGTTTTAAATGATCCTAACTATGTTTCTAGGAGCATGAACATGTAACGTGCCTTGCTCTCCAAGAACAAGCTGAAATTTGTCAATGGCAGCATTAAAACCCCTCTTCCAACTGATCCAAGTTATGAAGCCTTAAAAAGATGCAATGTGATGATTTTCTCATGGGTTATGAGAACCTTCACACCATATATTGCAGAGAGTGTAATGTACATAAATTATGCTAAGGAATTATGGGGTGAATTAAGGGAAAGATTTTCCCAAGGAGACTACTTTCAAATTTTCGATCTCCTACAAGCGATCCATTTCTGATCTCTTTGTATCCTTGTACCTTATTATTTAGATTTTAAAGGTTAAAATTGGATTCATACTTCTACTAAACATCAGTAACTTTCCCTATCAAACTGAAGGTGGTGGTGAAAGAGATGATGTTCTTGTTATCCCACTTATAGAGGAGAAAATTTTCTTATTAGCGTGCTTCATGAAGGAGATAGGGTTAATGAAGATCCTTTTAGTTTGAATGATGTATATTAAATGAATTAATTTGAATGAACTATTAAGATGAATTTTGTAAACTTATGTTTGATTAAGTATTGACAAGAGATTAATTTTATTTTCATGGATGTGTGTTTGATATATATTATGTTTCTATAAAAAGTAAAATCTACAACATGTTACGATTTCACAATTTACGATTATATGAATCATTTACAATCCTAAGCATAATCTCGATTTTAACAACCTTAATCTTTATATATGTGAAAAAATGTGAAATTTTTTGGTTAATATAAACAAAATCATGCACTTAATGAAACATAACAAGTCACTTTTATTGTTTTCAATGAAAATGTATTAAATAACGCGGTTGTCACCTTGATAACTTTCATATCATCATCATCTAAAACAATTAAGGAATTATCCCTTTCACCATAAATGATGGAATTATCCTTATTTTCCAAAATGTTTTCGATAATAATAATAATAATAATAATAATAATAATAATAATTAGTCATTTTATATTAATTATAAAATTATTTTTATTTTGTATTAACCATATAATCTCACATTTCTTTTTAACATGTGGAGTTAAGTAATTAAGATGAAAAGACAATATAACAATTGCATACTTTTAGAAAAAAAAAATTAAATAAAATGATAAGAATTTAATTGAAAACTATAAAATTTTTGAGTAATTGAATTAAATATTTATAACAAAAATTTAATTAAAAATATCTATATTTATAACATACTTAAAACTGAATTAAATTTAAATATAATTTATCCGTAGAAAAAGTGTTTATTAATTATAAGAACTTAATTACAATATAATTATTTATTTACGATAAATTATAGTATGTAGATATACGAACAAATATTTATTTTATACAATGAGACAAAAATAAAGTTTTTTTTTTTGGTTAACAAGTAGTCTCACTGTATTTTATCTTTAGTAAGATACTTCATTCTATCATCTCATAATAATAATTTTCTAAACTTTTGCTTAAACTTCACAATAATAATATACTTATCATCCTCACTATCATAGAATAAACTATTAAATTGAATATATATATATATATATATATATATATATATATATATATATATATATATATATATATATATATATATATATATAAATATAAAGTAGTCCCTTGTCCAAAAAGGTTAATCCTTGAGAAAGGGTACAAGAGTCGTCTTAAATTGCATCCTAGCATGATTAAGATGTACCAAGATCTCAAGGAGACCTTCTGGTGGCAGTGAATGAAGAAGGATGTTGCACAGTTTGTATCAGCCTTTTTGACATGTCAAAAGGCAAAGGTGGAGCATCAGAGGCCTGGTGGAATTCTACAGCCCTTAGAGATACCGATGTGGAAATGGGATAACATCTCGATGAATTTCGTGACCCATTTGCCACAAACTTTTAGGGGGCATGACACCATATGGGTTATAGTGGATCGATTGACTAAGACTGCCCATTTCTTGGCGATGAACTTGAGGATGTCCATGGCCAAGTTGGCCCAGCTGTACATTAAAGAGACCATGAGGTTGCATGGAGTACCTTCGAGTATAGTCTCTGACAAAGATTTGCGATTCACTTCCCGGTTTTGGCAGACCTTCTAGAGTGCTTTGGGTAGTAAGCTAACCATGAGTTCAACATACCATCCTCAAACCGATGGCCAATTAGAGAGAACGATCTAGTCACTCGATGACTTGTTGAGAACATGTATACTGGATCACTTGGGTGCGTGGGATGAAGTTTTACCTCTGATAGAGTTCACCTACAACAACAGTTTTCATGCGAGCATTGGCATGGCGCCATATGAGACTCTTTATGGCAGAAAGTGTAGGACTCCTCTGTGTTGGTATCAAGATGGGGAAGCAGTGCTTGTCAAACCTGAGTTGTTGGAGCAAACCACTGAGAAAGTGAAAATGGTGAGGAACAGAATACAGGCCTCGCAGAGTAGGCAGAAGGCTTATGCGGATCGTAGGAGGAGACCTTTGGAATTCGCTGCTGAAGATCGTGTGTTCTTGAGGGTGACCCGAACCACTGGTGTGAGAAGGGCTATCCGCTCAAGGAAGCTCTCTCCTAAGTTCCTTGGCCCTTATCAAATCTCGAGGAGGATTGGGCCGGTGACGTACGAGATAGCTTTGCCTCCTCAGTTGGCAAATCTCCATATGATATTTCACGTGTCACAGCCGAGAAAGTATGTGTTTGACCCGTCTCACGTATTGGAGGTCGAGAATGTACAAATCAGGGAGGATCTCATTATGGAAGTGCCACACGTGGCTTTAGAGGATAACAAAGTTGAGGAACGTCGGGGAAAACCAGTCAGTCTTGTCAAAGTCATCTGGGATCGAAGGACATGTGACTCTACTTGGGATTAGAGGAGGATATGAGGAAGTCACATCCGCATCTGTTTTCCTGGTAAGCTTTCATTTTCGAGGTCAAAAATTTTTGTTGTTGGGGAGAATGTAAGGCCCAATTATTTCTACTCTAATATTTAAGGGTTGGCCTTAAATCCGTTTGGCCTAAGGGCTGGCCCATAGGGTGCTAAGGCCCCTATAGCAACCTAACCCCTCTCATTTCAGCTTACTTGCCAAAATCAGTACTCTCACACTCTCTTATTTTCTCCACAGAGGCTCTGCTAAGGTTTAGCCCTTGGTTCACTTCAAGCTAGCTCAATCTCGTATCTACTCCACGTAAGTTGTATCTCACTCACATTCTTCCATTCCTAGCTTGTTTTCGTGACTCCAATGGAGGGTCATTGTTATAACCTCATTCCCTATTTGTCCATCATTTTTCTAGCTCACTAAACTATCCTAGGAGTTGTGGTGCTTATCTGTTCGTACTCACAACCCCCACAGTAGCATTTCCAAGTAAGGGAAGCTAGGGTTTCGACATTTGATGTGTTTTTGCTTGCTCTTCAGTTCTGTTTCGTGTTTATGGTGTGTGTATGTTGCTTAATATGATATGATAGTATATTCCATGTTGTTCTGGGTGAATTTGTGTACGGGCCTGCGTGAACAGTAGAGGAGATCTGATAATCTCGCCCAAGCGAGTGGAGCTCGCCTAAGCGAGGGTATCAGAAAATCCCTCCCAAGTGTTGCGTGAGTTGTCGCTCAAGCGACGAGCTCTAGTCTTAAGTGAGAGGTCATCTCGCTCAGGCGAGGAGGTCTCGCCTCAGCGAGAGAACGTGACAGCATCATTGTTCCCTCTTCGAGCTCTCGCCTAGGCGAAGGGAGCTCGCCTGAGAGAGAGAGAACACTCTCGCCTGAGCAGGACTCTTTTGCTTGAGCGAGAAGCTGGGCATGAATGCACTGGGTTCTGTTTTCTTCTCTGTCATGGTATGTTTGCCACATGTTTGGGTGAATTAATATGTTAAAAGCATGGGATGAATGATGTGCATGTATGGGATTGGTTCATGGATCGAATATGATGAGTTTTGTATGGATTTGATATGGGATATGAATGAAGGTTGGTTATAAACTTTGGCATGAGATTGGTATGCATGATAAATACCTATTTGGTTGGTGAAACATGATTTGTATGTGGTTAGGACGCAATTCCATGATAGTTTCATGGTGGTGCCTCATTGGTTAGGATGTAATTCCATGAGTCTCTAGGTGAGACCTCATAGTGGTGCCTCAGTTGGTTGGGATGTAATTCCATAACCCTTGTTAATGGGAGTTCATGGTGGTGCCCCATCTATATAATTTAGTAAGGATTCAAGGTAAGGTTGCATCCTGACACTCTAAAGAGTCAGTTAGTCTCACATAGAGCGTACTGACCCTAGTGGTAAGAGTAGTAGGAGACCTGAAACTCATTAAGAGATAATCTTGTGTGTAGGGGATAAAACATTGTAACATTTAGCTCGGTAGAGCAGCTCGGTAGAGCAGGAAAGGCCACCACAAGTGCAAGCATCTGCTGAATTCGATTAATTATATGTATTCGGATGAGTCGTGTCTGAGTCTGAGTGTATTGTTTGCAAGTCATAACATGATTGGTTGGCTTATGCATCTTGAACTATAAAATTGTATGTAACTGTATGATAAATCATTTTCTGCTCTAGCTTACCCTTTTGTTTGTTGTATGTTCTATTTGTGTGATTTTCTCTTTTTACGATGATCATCAATTTATTGATGTGAGTAGATGTGAGAAATCCTCGTGGTCAACAGGAAAATGGTGACTCCACTGCATAGCCTGCTGGGTTGGATTCCTTTTGCTTGGGTTTTTTTTAGGACTACGGTTCATGTATTGGCTTGTCTCTGGACTTCATTTTGAATTACTGTTGATTCTTACTATACTTTGTTACTAGCATCATAGTGTGCCTTAATCATTTCTTGTTCCTTTTGGGATAACTGTAAGAATAGCGTTTATATTTCAAGACCGTGCTTACTAATCATATGTGATATTTCTTTTAATTAATGTTATTAATTAAATAGGATGTTACAAATGCATAATTCAACTAATAATGTTATTTTGCCTTTTTTATTTAATTACAGCACACCCTGTCTTAATATAAACTTTTCATCAACCAACAATATCTAACTTCATGTTTGTTAATACTAATCAATACAATTACATTGACTTTGATCATTTTTAAAATTGTTAAATTGCAAACTAAAAGAACACCATTCCGTCTATTTTGACTCGTTTCGTATTGGGCTGTGTACTAAAACACGTGTCATTAGTCTGTAAGAGAAGTCTGAACACACATTTTGAAAACTTCAATGTCAAGTTCCTTATATGTTACGTTGTTGTTTGTTATTCTCTTCTCAAAGACTTGCTATCAGAGAATTCCCTTTCACACGCAAAAACCCTAAAATACCATCTTCTCACTAATTGTATACCCACCATATAGATTCCACTCTCTCAGATTCCCATCTAAGACTCAAAAACTTTAATATTAACTAAATTGATTATCAAGTCAATATAGGAAACAATGTTTTTTATATATTTTGAGATAGTGTAGTCCTCAATAAATATATGAAATTAAGAGATGAAGAAGGTGATAATGAAATTCGAATCTTTGAAAATTTAATACGAAAATTGTTTGATTAATCGAAGGTTAACTTTTATCTCTAAAGAAAGCAACAAGTTTAATAAATGTTAGTTAGATAAATGTATCGAGAAAGAAACATGATACATAGGCTAACATCAATATTTTAATTAAAGAAATATTAAAGAGAAATTATTATTTGATGATTATGAAGAGACACATTTTTAAATAAAGAGGTACACATTTTCTTATATATTATAGATCTATTTTATTTTTAGTCATTGTGAAATCTCTAATACATTACAAGAAAACTTATTTTAATTTATGTTTTTATTCTTAGCACCATGTCAAGTTATGTGAAAGTTATGAACAATATATTTTGTTAGTAAACATATATAGAGTAATTAATTTATTTCTTAGGAACGCACATTTTTATTGGAATTGTCACTCTAAATACATGTATTGTTGTGTTTGTGTGTATGCATTTTTGAATATTCTTGTAGTTTTCAAATTCATTAATTTGATTTATAAGGATAAAATGAGATGCTAAAAATGTTTAAAAATAATGAGTAATTAGTGAAATTATTAGAAAAAAAATACAAATTTTTAGAGCTGTACAAAACTATAAACACATAAAATAGAGAATATAGGTTAAAAGATTTAACTTAGTAAAATTAAGTAAATTATAAAGGTGAAAAAAATGTGAGTTACGGAAATATTATCAAATAAATTGTAAATAATTTTTAATAAAAATTTAATCCAAATTTGAAAGTACAACAAACTACAATGTGTTGCCAAATATAATATTTAAATAATTTTTAGTCAAAATTTTAATCCAATTTTAAAAGTATAACAAACCATTGCTATTTTTGTTTTTTGTTATTGACTTTCGTTTCTGGCTATGAATCTTAAAATGGTGGACTTTAACCTGTCATTCATGTTCTTGTTTTTGCAATCCTCATATTTGGACATCATTGACATGCATTTCACTGCCATTTAATTTGATGTATGGTTTTTAAATTCTCCCTAAATTACACTAAAGTTCAATTTCATTTTTAATTTCAGTTTTGACTCTTTGTCCCTCTCTATCTATAAATATTAATTTGATGTATGGTTTTTAAATTCTCCCTAAATTACACTAAAGTTCAATTTCATTTTTAATTTCAGTTTTGACTCTTTGTCCCTCTCTATCTATAAATATTTTTCCCATGTTTTCAAATTACAAGAACAATAGTGAATAATGAAATTTAAAAAAATAAAGAAGAGACGGAAGATAACTTAAAAAAGAACAAATACAATGGGAATAGTAAGAAGTACATATATTAAAGGCGGTAGAAAATAATAAATAAAATGAATAAGTAAAAATCAATTGAATAAATGGATAAAAAAAAGAGTAAAATTGAAATTGGTGATAGTTTTATATAATAATCCTTAAGAAATAAGTTAAGAGTTGTTATGAAATCAATGGATATACATTGACTTACCAATAGTTACTCATCATTCATTGCTATCGATGTTATTTAAATTGTTTGCATTAACTACTGTAACCCTTAAGTTGTATCTGTAAAATCCCTACTAGAAATTACTTAATTCAAATAAATAAATAAGAAATTGAAATCAATATCATCACTTTTATTATTCCCAAACGTGGGAAAATTTAACATATTTTTCAATGCGACATAATTTAAATAAAACCAAATAACAATCTTATTACAAGTTTTTGAAATCCAACAAAATGAGATCACATCATACAAAAAACCCTATCTCAAGAGCCCCCAAGCTAGCCCTCTCTCTGTCTCTACGCATCACCAGCATCACTTGTAGCATTATCTGCTCCTGTGTAAAGATATTACATTATCATCGCCAATCACAAACAAAAAGGGTAAGCTTATAAAGAAAAGAATAACACATAATAAAATAGAATAAGATCAATACACACATCTGATTTATCCTAGTTAGTTCTTGGCCTAGTCCTTAATACCCCAAAGCTTTTCAGTCTTCAAATCACAAAACAGTTAATCTTAGACTCAGAATTTATGATGCTCACACGAACGTACCCGCTCGTGGTCCTGTCTCTACGAACCTCCCCACTCGTAGTCCTGCTCTACGAACCTCCCGCTCGTACTCCTGCTCTACGGACCTACCCGCCCGTAGTCCAACACATGTTATCCACCAGCTACGTATCTCTCCGCACGCAGCATCTCTCAAGTGTGAGCACGGAACATACGAACCTACCTCGCTCGTATCCCCACACGAGAGTAACAGGATATGAACCTTCCCACTCATATCATCATGTGTTCACCACCATCCATGAACCTACCCGCTCATGGCACAACATCTCTTGGTCCAAGTTCACATCCATGCGTACAAACAACACACACCAAACTACACTAATCTCGCTTAGGCTAGAAGCCTTCGCTCAAGCGATCAGGCCTGTCTCGCTTAAGTTAGGTTCTCTCGCCTAAGCGAGCCTAGTACAGTGGTACTCTACAAATTCTCGCTTAGGCAAGTCCTTCTCGCTTAGGCGAGATCACCCTTCGCCCAGAACCAAAGTCCCTCGCTTGGGCGGCGAGTTTAGCAAAACACAAGAATTCGGGATTTCTCACTTAGGCGAGATACTCTCTTGCCTGAGCGAGATGACTTGTCGCCCAAAGCAGGACTCTCCGCCTGAGCGAGATGCTCGAACAGAACCACACAACCCTCACGATTTCTCGCTTAGGCAAGACACGCTCGCCTAAGCGAGATAAATTGTCGCCCAAAACAAAGGCTCTCCGCTTGAATGAGAGGCGCGAGCATAACCAAGTTCAAGGCTCTACTATTTTCGCCTAGACGAGCCTTGCTCTCTTGAGAGAGAATATCAGACATCCTCCATGTTCACGCACGCAGACACCATAACAAATGCCCAAAACACCTTCAATCATTACTAAACAATCTAAAACAGTGCATAAATCTTATGAACATGATTTAGACCCAATTTGATCACCAAAATTTGAGATTGAACCATAAACAACATATAGTACAGAAAACCCCCATCATATACATACAAACGCATAAGGGATTACTCAAACAACATCAAAACAATCAACCCTCTGAATCATACCATATAGAGCACAAAAAATTTAGGGCAAAACACATTCATACATACGCATTCCAGAATACACGAAAAAAACTCACCTTACATGGAAATCCTTGCTCCAATTGTCTTCTAACCTTAGCTTTGTGATACCCAAGAACCCTCCTTTGCTCTTCCAAAAGGTGCAACTCTTCTCTCAACCCAGACTAAATTTCTCCTCTTATGAAATTCGTACTCCTTCTAGCACTCTAGGTTTTCCAGTCTCTAAACCCCTCTACTTGCCTCATTTTGTCCTTTTTATATGTCCTTAATTATGGTTAATGGCTAAAAAACGAAAATGGCTTTTAAATGTCTATAATTGCCCTTCATAAACCATTATGAGCTGTTTTTCCAAGCCTCCCTTGGCTGCCCATTGTCACTAGGGTTTCTCTACCCTTTCATATTCATGCCACAATTAGCTTAGCAAAAATAAAAGAGTTACCACAATTAGCTTAGCAAAAATAAAAGAGTTAACTTCATTCTTAGCAAGGTTTGAACCCACAAGCACTAAATCACAAAGTAAGTGCACAACCAACTTAACCAATCATATTTCATGGTAATTCCTAAAATTTTAGGATTACATTATCACTACTCACATTCAATCATAACCTTAAAAAAATGCACAAAATAAAATATCATACAATTGGCACACATAGGACTCAAACCTAAGTCCTTTCACACAATCAAGTACTCTCAACCACTTGAGCTAGTACTTTTCCACATCACAAAAATTAACATTAAATGCCATAAAGGCTTCTACTACCCGCATTTATTAAATAATTATTTATTTAATTATTTAAATTTCTCGGGTCTTACATTATCCTTTGGGTTGCCTTTTGTATCTATAAATAAGGATTTTTCCTATTAGTAATGATACACAAAAAAGTTTCTCCTCATTCTATTTTCTTCTTCTCTTCTCTATATTAATTAGCTTTATGTTATAACACGTTATTGGCATGATGCTCCAATCCACTAAGTGTTTGAGTGCTAGTGGGAACATTTTCTCTCTAAGGACAGTGCGCTACGTGTCTCAATCGAGGCTCTTTCTAATCCTTTATTCATTTACAATTTTATCTTATATTCTTATTTTTGTAATAAGAATTACTTGACTTTATCAATTTTCATCTGTGTTATTATTATTAACTTTTTATTAAGATGATAATTATTATTAGTATTTTATGTTAGTTCTAAACATGTCAAACCTTGCAGAATTTGAATTTGTGGCCTTTGATATTATGAGAAAGAATTACTTATTTTGGATATTAGATGTTGAAATACATTTATATGCAATGGTTGTTGATGATGCCATTAGAGAAATGAATAAAGCATCTACATAATTATTTTGCTCCTGCAACAACAATATCATGAAAAAGGATTTCACAAATATTCTGAATTTATTTCATGCCTTCTTGTGGCTGAACAAAACAATGAGCTTTTGATGAAAATTTATGACACCCACCCAAATGGTTATGCTCCATTTCCCGAAGTCAATGCAAAATTATCTATGATTCATATTTTCATGGTCATAGTCGTGGCATTGGTTCTGGTTGTGCTAGGGATCATGGTTGTGGACATGATCATAAAGGAAACTTCAAAGAGACATTTTATCATCAAAAGTGGAACAATAATGAGAAAATGGGAAAAGAAAATGTGAAAATAGTGGCAAATAAGATGAAATTATAAGTTATCATTGTAGTGATAAAATGCCATTATAGTTGTACTTGTTGTACACCAAAGCATCTTAAGAAATAAGAAAAAGAACATAGAAACACAATTTATTGTAAGGATGATGATTTTTATTATGGCCATATATGGATACCACTTGATATTGTTATTTCCTTGCTAAACCAGATGAAAGCATTGATCACCTCATTGGTGATGAGAGTGTTAATAAATATTTTTTTTCTTTTTATAAAACACTACAAGACATGCAATTTTAGTAGGGGTTTATTAGGTGGGGTTATAATAACCTCTAGTAAAAACTTTACTTAGCGGAGGTTTTAATAAGGAAAATAATTTTTTGACAATTAAATTTTGACCATTTTCTCTTACAACATAAGTTGGCATCTCCTAAGTGGCTACTCATTTCTTTATATTTCAAAACCACTTAAAAAATGATAACCTTAGATTGTAAGAGAAAGTTGTTAAAATTGAGTAGTGAAAATATCATTGTCCTTTTAATAAACCTTGTTAAGTATCAAAAGTTTCTTAAAGAAACCCAGTAAAATTTGAATCCTTCCTTGTTTTTCTCCTTTTTCATTTTTTTATAATTTTTTAAAATTAGATAGAGTTTCTCGTTTCCGTCATGCCAATTTTATCCTAGGAAGAAGGACATCTTCTCCGCCAATTCTCTCTCGATGCTCCATTATTCTCCCTCGATGTTTGAAGATCAAGGTAATGAAGAGTGTTCTCTCTATTTCCGATTTCATTTCTCTGTTTGTTATCACTCTTTCTCTTTCGATTTCATCTTCGTACTTTTAATTTTGATTTCGTTTTCATTTTCCTTGTTCAATTTCAATTTTTCTACGTTCGATTTCAGTTTCACTGCGTTTGATTTCACTGTGTTTGATTTCTATTACAATTTCACTACTTTCTATTTCAATTCCTTGCTTTTGATTTCATTTCCCTACTTTTAATTTCGTTCTCTGAAATTTCGTTAGTTATTCGAAGAAGGCGGATGATACTGAGTATTTATCAGAAACCTGAGAGGTATATGCACAATTTGGTGGTGTCTTTTCTCTTGGGTTCCTTTTGTGGCAATATTTTTTCTTCTCTTAAAATCTATATATTCTCATTTGTGGACTGATTCTTCTTGTCATTTAGAGTGCCAATGAAGAAGACATTGACAATTTTAATTAAGGATCTGTGAATTAGTTTTCTGTAAAGCGTCCAATAACTAATATTGATCCAATTGGGAATTCAACAGTTATTGTTGGAAAGGTATCTGCCAATTACTGATGAATAAGGTTTGATTTGGTGGCATTTCATAAATTTTGTGTGGATGAATGTTAGGAATTCTTTAAGAAGATTACTCCTACTTGGATGAATGTTTCCCTGGTAATGAAAAAGGATCATGAAACTCATACATCTTTTGGATAGGTGCTTGAAATGTAATTCTATAGTTTTCCTTCTCTTATTCATGTTATCCTTTCTTAAAAACTCACAACAACTTGATCTTTTTATGTTTTTATGTTGTATCGTTGACTTAGGTATGCTTATGTGGTTGCATCTACTCTTCATGGTTTTCGTAATCTGATCTTTTGGTATGCAAAGTTGTATAGACTAATAAATATAATGTGTTTAGTTGATAGTGCAATAACTCATCCATTTCTCAAGAGTAATAATAATTATTTTTCTCTTGTTTGGCTATGTGAGAAGTCAATATGATCATTATCTATGGTACTACAAATATATTTAAAGGCTCCAAAAGAGCTACTATACTTCTACCAAGAAGTTTAATAAAAACTTATTAAGTTTCAAGGATATTTGTCTAAATGGATATCATATTAAGACAAAAAAATGAAGGAAATATGAAATATCTTCGTATCACCAAAATTGAGTTGAAAAAATGTGTATTTGAGAATTGAGCTGAATAAAAAATGTGTATTGGAGAAATTATTAGCCGTCTCTTAAGGCTTGTACAACATATATATTTGTACAATTGAAATGCAAGTCATTGTAAGCCAAAAGCTTATGAATCAAAAATGAATTTCTTGTTTGACACGATCAATTAGGTCATCTTAGATATATTATGATGCAAAAAATAGTTAAAAACTCATGTGGACACCCACTTAAGAGTCAAAAACTTCTTTAGTCCAATGAGTTCTCATGTAGTGCACATTCGCAAAGGAAAGTTGATAATAAGAACATCACTAGAAAAATTAGAAATGGGTCAATCTCAAATTTAGAATGAATATAGAGTGATATTTGTGGTCCAATACACCCATCATGCAGATCATTTAGATATTTTATGGTTTTAGTTGATGCATCAACTAGATGGTCATATATTTGTTTATTATCAACTCAAAATCATATATTTACAAAGTTATTAGCACAATTAAAGGTCCACTTCCCAAATTATTCGATTAAGAAAATTCATCTTGATAATGCTAATGAATTTACATCTCATGCTTTTCATGAGTATTGTTTATCAATTGAAATTGAAGTTGAACATCCAGTAGCACATGTTGATACTCATAATGGACTTCCGAAATCATTAATAAAATGTCTAAAACTGGTTACAAGATCATTACCTACGCGAGCTAATCCTCCAATGGCTACTTGGGGATATGCAATTTTACATGTTGCAATATTGATTCACCTCAAGCCAACAAGTTATCACAAATACTCTATTATGTAGTTGACTTTTTGTCAATAACCTAATATTTCTCATTTAAGATTTTTGGGTGTGGTGTATGTGTTCTAATTTCCCTACAAAAAGATTGAGAATAGATGTTGGATATGATTTTCCATCAATAATAAAATATCTTAAACTATCAATAAGACACTTATTTATGGTTCAATTTGTATACTGTGATTTTAATGAATAAATTTTCCAACATTAGGGGGAGAAAGAAACAATTGGAAAAAGATATTGGTTAGAATGAATTATCATTATCTTATTTTGATCCTCATACAAAAGAATGTGAATTGGAAGTTCAAAGGATAATTCATTTACAAAATTAGTGAATCAATAATTAGATGTTTTTATTGGGAGAAAAAGGATAACTAAATAATATATACCAATTGCTAATGCTCCAAATAGAATTAATATTAATTCATAATACGCCTGAAGCATGGTAGGCCTATTGGTTCTAAAGATAAAAACTCTTAAATGAGAAAAAGAGCTAAAATACAAGATGACTTAATCGAAAAGGTGGAATTCCCAAAACATTTATTTGACATAATTAATGATTCAGTTCCAAAAGAATCTTAGATACCTGAAATTGTTGAAAATGATGAGATCTTAATAAATTACATTATGAATAAGATAATATGAAACCAAAATGAAATAAACTTTGACGAAACTTTTACATAAATATAGTGATGAATGTTATGAGTAATAATGAGGATCAAGAACCAATGATCATTGAAGATTGTCGACAAAGAAATTATTGGCTAAAAGGAAGAGATGCAATAGAAGCATAATTATATTTGTTGCTAAACAAAAGGGTTTTGGACATGTAGTATGCACACTAGAGGGTTTAAAAGTCGTTGGTTAGAAATGAATTTTTGCACAAAAAGAAAATAAGAATGGTGAAATCGTTAGATATAAAGCATGGTTAGTTGCTCAAGATTTTTCACAAAAATCTAGTATTGATATGTGAAGAGACATATTCACTGGTATTGAACGCAACAACATTTCAATATTATATTAGAAGAAGGTCTGCATTTACATCTAATGGATGACATTTCAACCTATTTGAATGATTCTGAGAATGATATTTATATGAAAATCCCTAAAAGATTTAATTTACCTAACAAGACAAATTCTAAAGAGGATTATTCAATAAAATTGAATAAGTCACTTTATTGATTAAAGCAATCAGAACGTATGTGGTATAATTGTCTTAGTAAGTACTTATTAAAAGAAGGGTATATAAATGATCCTACTTGTCCTTCTATTTATATGAAAATATTAGAAAATAAATTTTCCATAGTTGTTGATTATGTAGATGACATAAACATCGTTAGAACTCCTAATGAGCTCACAAAGACAATTGATTCCATAAAGAAAGAATTTCATATGAAGAATCTTGGAAGGGTAACATTTTGTTTGGGATTAGAAATTGAATATTTAAATAAAGGTGTTTTTGTATATCAACAAACTTATATAATGAAGGTTCTTAAAAGGTTTTATATGCACAAATCACATTCATTATGCACTCCAATGGTTGTAAGGTCATTAGATGTTGATGAAGACCTTTTTAAACCTCAAGAAAATGATGAAGAACTTCTTAGTCCATAAGTACCATATCTTAGTGCTATAACAATACTAATTTATCTTGCCAATTATATTCGACTTGATATAGCATTTATTGTAAATTTTTTAGCAAGATATAATTTTTCACCTACAAGAAGACATTGGTCTGGAATAAAACATATACTTCATTGCCTTAAGGACACTATGAATATGAGCTTATTTTATCCAAATGATTCAAAATCATATCTAATGGGTTATGTAGATGTAGGCTATTTATCAAATCCTCACAATGGTCGATCACAAATAGGATATTTGTTCACATGCGATGTCATAACAATTTTATGTCAGTCCATGAAACAAACAATAACAGTTACATCGTCAAATTGTGCGGAAATTTTAACTTTACATGAGGCAAGTCATTAATGTGTTTGTTTAAGGTCTATAATTCAACATGTGAAACAACCTTGTGGTCTATCATCGAGAGAAATGGAATCAACAACCATATATTAAAAAAATAGTGCATATATTTCTCAATTGAAATAAGGATATATTAAAGGTGATAGAATAAAACATATTCTTCCAAAATTCTTTTCCACTCATGATCGTCAAAGAAATGGTGATATAGAGATATGAAAGATTTGTTCATATGAAAATATGGAAGATTTATTTACCAAGTATTTGCCAAGGAGAACCGTTGAGCAATTGGTTCACAAGATTGGGCTCTATCATCTTAATGACGTAAATTTACATGAGGGAAAAAAATAAAAGAAGTGATGAATAATATTATATTGAAGAATAAAGAATGATGCACTATTTTCCTTCACTAGGTTTTTTATCCCAATGGTTTTTCCTAGTGTGGGTTTAACGTAGCACATTCTCTTATCAATGGACACCCAGGGGAGTGTTATGAAATTAATGGATCTCCATTAACTTGCTAATAGTTACTCATCATTGATTACTATTGATGTTATTTGTTATTTAACCCGTTGAGCAATTGGTTCACAAGATTGGGCTCTATCATCTTAATGACGTAAATTTACATGAGGGAAAAAAATAAAAGAAGTGATGAATAATATTATATTGAAGAATAAAGAATGATGCACTATTTTCCTTCACTAGGTTTTTTATCCCAATGGTTTTTCCTAGTGTGGGTTTAACGTAGCACATTCTCTTATCAATGGACACCCAGGGGAGTGTTATGAAATTAATGGATCTCCATTAACTTGCTAATAGTTACTCATCATTGATTACTATTGATGTTATTTGTTATTTAAATTGTTTGCATTAACTATTGTAACCTTTGAGTTGTATCCTTTGGGTTGTCTTTTGTATCTATAAATAGAGATTTTCCCTCTTGGTAATGATACATAAAAAAGTTATAATTGTCCATTATATAGTCACAACCACCTACCCCTAGCTTATCCTAGACGGTGTAGGACTTTACAAGATGTATTATTTTCATCAGTCCAACAACAGTCATAAGCAATTGTTGGATCGAGCACTTACACTTGACCAAAAGCTATAACCGTTAGTCAGAATGCAACTTTTTTTACTTAAGAGCACAACAACCTGAGCATCATGATTCAATTGTGACTCGACCTACTTGGCTTCTACTACAGAACAATTGATGCCACCTACAACAATACTAAAGTCTTTGTTCACCAATTTTGTCTTACTATTTCTTTGATAAATTATTTTATTCTAATTTACATTTCTTACATTATTTTTATTTCTCGCGTGTTTTCTTTTTCTTTTTTACTTCAAATTAATTTTACACGTGGATGAAAAACCTACCAATTTTATGAAAATGAAAAACACATGAATGAAAGGTTTATTTTAAAAGTGATTTCTCTAAAAGAAATTAGTTTACTGTGCACCCTTAGTTTATGTTTGTTTTTGAAGATGTGTTTGAAAAAGTGAATTTGAGGGAAAAGAAAGGTAAAAATGAAGTTGTCCTTATTAAGGCAGAAATGATAAGAAATAAAGAAACATGAGAGGAAAGTTTCTGGAAGTTATTGATTGATGTGATGAGTTTGATATATTAAAAAAATATTTTAATTGACAAAGTTGGTTGATTGCAATTTTACTCTTGATCATAAAATAATTGGAAATAAAATATAATTGGTATTAAATTATATTAAAATTGAATGAGTTATTATTCTAAAAAAATTGTAATCAACCAATTAAGTTGAAATAAATTGTAGATAAATATTTTGAACAAAGTATAGAAACAATTTTAATTGATTAAATAATTTTAAATTTAGATGAGATTCTTTAAAGTTAATATAAATTAAAATGCAAGTCATTTGTGAAAAAATGTATTGCTAGAGTAATTAACTAAAAGTCTACATGATTAATTAAAAACAATGTATTTTTGTAATTAATAGAAAAAGCAAGGACATCACGGTCATTTTAAGTCTGATGCGTAGGCTTTCTCACCTAGTCCTCACTCAAGTGTGAAGACGTCAAATCCATTTTCTCGCAAATCAGCACCTTTCGATCCTTTCAAAATGCACAAAAGAAACATGACCTTTCTTCGCTTTTCAATTCGTGTTAATAGTATTCTCCCAAAAACAAAGTGTTAGAATTTGAATGCGGTTGGATTTAAGGTATGTACGAGATCAATTGTCATGGTAGTAATATTAAAATTGTGTTTATTATTATTATTATTATTATTATTATTATTATTATTTATTTCATTGTCATATTTATTGAATTCATATGATAAGGTCCTTGATTAAAATTAAAGATTTATTATTATAATAGATAATATAATAATGAGAATAAGTCATGTATAATTTTTACTTAAATTATTCTTGATCATAGGGCTATTAAGGATGTGAAATCATTAATCTGAATAGATTAATATGTTTAGTAATCTTTATTAGATAAAGATTAAAACATCTCATTTTTTAAATTACAAATATAAATGGTACGTATAGAGTATGATCATTAAATTGACTCAAAGGAGAACTCCTAATAGTTAATATTATATTTGAATTGTTAATGGGAAATTCTTTTGAAGAAATATATAGTTTCCTTAGACTTGATATTATCATAGAATTAACGAGTTATTTATCATACTTTGATATTGAATATCTAATACTTTGTGATGTTAGTTGAATGATTATTGAATATAATTAAATTATTGTGAGATTAAAGATTAATCAATAAAGAATCCATCAACTCTTGGTAATGAGTTTAAGCTTCATATAAATAAAGACCTTGGCCAGGTATTATAAATGAAAGAAGAAAAGAGTTTCTTAAGCCATTCATCAAGTGTTAACTCATTAGAATTTAACATTTATGCCATATTCTAGAGTGAACATAGAGTTATCAAGAAAGAAGAAAATATTATATTAATCTTTTATGTGTTCTAAAGTAAAAGATACTTCATACTATCAAGTCGTTAAGGAATGTTGCTAGACGACAACCTTAATTAATAAATTAATGATTTGATTTACTATCGGTTTAGTAATGCACCTATGGGGTAACACACTAACGAGTGTGGTGATCTTTGTTGGACGGAAAATATATTATTGATTAAATTAAAGGGTTTAATTTTAAGTAATTGATATTTTTTTAACTAAAATATTAGTATATTTTTTGCTTGCACTAAAAATATAATTAATATAAAATCTAAACAACTAAAAATTGATTGGGTAAGACTTGGTCAATTAGATTAGTAAGCAAATAAATATTTTTATTGATATGACTAATAAAAATATGTGATATGTTATTAAAAGCAACAAACTTAGAGAGGTTTTAAAAAAAACATTACATGGGTGGTTTTCTATTTTCATGAGATGATATTAAAATTTACGTATATATATGACACTCTTGTGACATAAAGAAAATGCATGTTGGCTCTGCTTTTGAAAACAAGTAGGAGCAATTTCAAAATAGATCTCTCTCTCTCTCTCTCTCTCTTTGAAAGAATTGCTTTTATAAGATTATCGAGGTTACATTTTTTTCATGGGTCAATGGTTGACACAACAAAGGTCAGTCTCAGTGTGGATACACGTGTAAGGCCATCATACGTTTGAAAGGAAAATTTCTCAAAACTTGATTAAGGTATTTTTCCTTAATTTTTGTCTCCTTGGTATCTAGTATGCATGTTTTAGCCAAAATAGATCCAATAATTTCTGCTATGCATGTGATAAGTGTTAGTTTTAGTTAAATTGCATATCATTTAGACACTTGTATAGATCCAATGTAAAATTCAGTAAAACAACCCTTTTTGAATCAAAAAATAGAATTTGGAGTGAAGAAGTTAAAAAAATGGAATTTAACATATTTGTGTTGTTTTTGTAGGAAAATGAAAGAAATTAAGAAGTTGGTGCTAAGTCCCAAAGTTGCAGCTCAGTCATAAGAGATGAATTGTGAAGATTCAAAATATGAGCATGCGATTGAACAATGATATTGGTGTTAAGCCACATATGAATAAATCTTCATTGCAAGAAACCTCAAGCTCTAGAATGGCAGCTGAGCTTCAAGAGAAAACCCACCTAAGGAGGAAAGCTCTATTATTGATCATTAAGTTGACTGTCCAAGCTTGGAAGCAAACCCACCTATGAAGGAAACCTCATGGCTGATCAAATTGGATGGGAGCTAGAGCAACATTTAGAACTTGTATAAAAATAGAGCATGCCTTTGTTATTTTCATGATGATCTTGTAGATCATTTTAGAGAGAGAAACTCCATAGAGAGCTTAGGTTTATATTAGAACATCTTTTAGTAAGATATGGACGGAGGAAGGTGTTGGGTTTATATATATTTTTTCATATGGGTTATGGTCATAGTCATTGAGAGATTGTGGTTCTATATATATATATACACATATAAGGCATTTTACACCAAAACCTTAAGACAATGGTGTTATGAGTCTTTATTCTTATATAGTGTTTAACTTTGTCTATTTTATCCAATGTGGGACTTTGACTCACACTTGGACTATTCCCAACAGAAGGCTACTCCATGTACTTGCGGTAAACATCATTTTGAGCAACTAACTTCTTCCTAATTGGGATTGGATGTAACTTACAAACTCTTTGTACTCCACTTTGTTTGATATATATTATGTTCTTGTGTTATGTGTTGGTTATTTGATTTGTTCTTATTGCTTTGATGACTTGGCCAATTATTATACTTCATCGGCACAAGATACAATAGGAATTGGTTTAGTGTTTAGATCCAATCAAAATGCTTAGTAGATACCAAGGATGCATTTGCGGCTTTAGTTGGTTTAAAGAGCTTGTTCTTAATGTAAGGGTTCCTCTACCTAGGTGGGAATCACTATGCGTCTGACACCCATAGGTTCTAATACTACAGGAATGAGGTTAGAATTATAATTAAGGGTACTTCTAGGAACACTAAAATAAAGAACATAATTTATAGATAATCAAGGGAGGTATAGTTGAATTAAAGAAGCCAAGTTCAATCATAACGTTTTAAATTAGCATCACTTATCTTCATCTATATTCAAACTTATATTTTAAACTATCAAACTTTCATTGATGTGTTATTGCGAACTTGAAAGATTAAGTTTATTATTTTATCAAACTAAATCCCTGTAGATACGACCTTGTTGTGCTACAATTGAACCAGTGCACTTGCTAGATATTACACCCTTAACTAGGAGTCAACAACATGTTATGAATGCGATTTATGACCTTTGCCCATCTAAACAATAATAATTAATCTCCTAATTAAACTAAAATGAAATATTGGTATTTTTATATGAATATTTTTTTCAAAATAATTCTACTTTTTTTTAAAATAAAATAGAAGTTCTACTACACATCAATGTTAGATAACTTTTTTATATTTCAGTTAAATATGTTCTTATTATCAGTTGAATACGTTCTTTTTGTTTGTTTTATTTGTTTGTTAGTGTTGTTATCAATGTTGAAAACTCTATTTTTAATATCCTCTTATGTACACAGTTTTAGTATAATGGAATATATTCATTCTTTCTTCCTTTCTTATCTCTAGCTTTTTCTAACAGGATATCAAGAGTTGCACAATTTTTTACATCAATGGCCTCCACTCCCTTTTCATCCATCTTTTTCTTTGAAAATTTTTCTTCTACTCCTTCATTTCTTCCTTTGATTTTTAAGAATCCATATACTCACAATGATTTTGTTAAGTTAGGTAATACATGTATGAAAATTTTACACATTAGTTTTGTTGCATATTCTTTGTCATACCACGACACAATTCTTTTTAAATCAACTCTTTCATATGTCAAATATTACAAAGAATTTACTGAATGTTTCTAAATTTGTTCAAGATAATAATGTATGTTTTGAATTTCACTCTAATTCTTATTATGTTATAAACTAGAACACAAAGAAGATAATTCTTAAAGTAAATATCAAATGATCTCTATGTTCTTATGTGTTTACTGTTAATCATACTATTCTTGCTTATATTCCACCTTTTTTTCAACTTTGGTATTCTTGGTCATGCCTCAAAACAAATTGCTAAGAAATTTTTGAACATATGTAATATTTCCTAATGCAAAAACATCACCAATATGTTTTTTGAAACTTGTGTTAAGGTTGAATCTCATTAGCATCCTTTTTTTAGTTCTCAAATTATTTACTATCATCCTTTTAAACTTATGTATATTGATATCTTGGGACCTACACTTGATTTTCCTACTAGTGGTGCCAACATGTTTTTTACATACATATTTAAAGTATACTTGATTGTATCTTCTTCGCTCTAAATCACTAATTACATGTGTGTTTTCTCTTTTGAAAACACTAGATAAAAATTAAACTAATAATATGTTTATTAAAGAAGAAGATGAATATCTTATTCTAAATCTTAAAGACAAGTAAAGTTTAGGTGTCGATATTAAATGAAGAAAAGTTTAAGTATTATTTATGATAATGATTTATGGACAACTGTTGAAGACTTAAAGAATGCTTGGATTCAAGAGTTATATTGAAGACTCCATGCTTGGATTCAAGAGTTTCATTAAAGACTTATAAATTTAGTTGTTGAAGTTATGTAATCTGTGTATATTAATTAAGATAGGAAAAATAGAAGGTCACAAGTTAAATGGTAGAATTCAAGCAGCAAAGCACTGAGAATACTCACTAGAATAATCAATTATTCTTAGTGATAATCGATTTTATCAGTGAAAAATTATTTTTGAGAAACGTTGCGAGAATAATAGATTCACTACAAGAAAATGCTTCATTAGTAACCAATTTTAGTAACCAAAAGTTTTTAGTTACTATAATTATTAATTTAGATACAAGTTTACAAAGTAAAAAAATCATTGGTTACTAAAATAGTTACTATTATGAATAAAAAATTATAATTGGTCACTAAATTGGTTTTTAAAATTAGCTACCATAGTTTTGGCTACCAAAGAAAACTGGTCACTAAATATCAGTTACTAAATTGCTCTCTAATTAATTAGTGACAAATTTAGTGACCAATTATAGTTTTTTATTTATATTAGCGACAATTTTAGTAACCAATGAATTTTAATTTTGTAAATTGGTATCTAAATTAGTCACTAAAATTAGTTACTAATAAGACATTTTCTTGTAGTGATTTTGCTTACATGATCGAGATTATTAATGTTAGTTTTATCTTGGTTTTTCATATTCTAACCCTAATTTTGAAAATGGCTTTTATAAATAAAAAAGGGGAGTTCTCATGAAAAAACAATAGAAGTTAGACAAGTTTTGATGGACGTCCTTGGTGTAGGAGAGGAAGGAGATCCATGGAAGACACCAAAAAGAAGATGAAATGCAACGGAAATGAAGATAAGAGCAAGAAGAGCTCTAGGCAATGGAGGTTTTTGGTGAAGATGAAGAGTAGAAGTGAAGCTATGGTATGGAAGGTGGCTAGAGGAGATGAAGGAGAAGGTTAGCCATGTGTGCTCTCAAAATAATAGAAGAGTGGAGTGATCTCAACACAAACATTCTATTAGAAATTTCAAGAGTTAAAATGT
>Ga0209589_1001993_pt1 | contig 34793 bp, 27 predicted proteins | sample CowpeawhiteBW_FD_187525 | JGI IMG/M metagenome (GOLD analysis project Ga0209589, IMG submission 187525) | Root nodule microbial communities of legume samples collected from California USA - Cow pea white BW (SPAdes) (version 2) | ecosystem: Host-associated > Plants > Roots > Nodule | place: USA...
GACTAGTTTATATAAAAATTTTAGGATTACTTTTTTGATTCCTATTTTCGTTCAAAAATATTAAGTTGGTCATCTAGTTTTTTTAATCTCAATTTGGTTCGAATTTTAAAAAATTATGTAATTTTGTTCTTTTTTCGTTAAATTTATTAAATCAAATCAATAATTTTTCATCAAAATTGAAGTTGTGAATGATTTGCTTTGTTTGTGTAATTGGCATAATTGTAGTATCAACTTTGATGAAAAATTATTGTTCCGCTTGAAAAAAATTAACGAAAAAGATAAAATTGCATTAACTTGTATAAAATCCAGACCAAATTGAAACTAAAAAACACTAAAGGACCAATATGATATTTTTAGACAAAAAAATAAACCAAAAAATAATTTAAACAAAATTTTGGCACCCCCAACATATTGTATGAAGTTCCGCCACTGACTATAAGTACATTTCACCCTCCTACTTTTATATAATATTTGTTTAATAGAAAAAATAATAAGTTTTTTTAAGTAACGAGAAAAATGGTTTTGCAAATTAGTTGAGAAGGCAATTTTTTTTAAGAAACATGATTCTCTTCCAATGAATTTTTTGAACATTCATTTACATCTCTTTCTTTCTTTCTGGTCTTTGATTTAAATGTTCTCAAACTATAAATCTCTATCACAACTGTAATTTTCCTCAAATATTTAACGAATACCCAAAATGCAGATATCTTTTTAATTTGAGTTTTATGTACTTTTATTAAGAATTAGATTTAAATCTTAACTACTTGAATATTTTAAAGTAGTAAGCATGAGTCCTTTTGTCACTAATACCAACTCAAATTCGAAAATGGAATAATAAATCACTGTTTATCAGATATACATCCTCTTCAATTTGGTTTTCTATATTTTTAAGAATTAAATTTAACTCTCAACTACTTGATTAAAGAAAAGTTTATCTAACACACTCGAATGTAAGCTTTTCATAGTAGGATTCATTGATAAACTGACGCACGCCAAAACATGATGGAAAGAAAGATACTGAAATCCAACAACTTATCACGTAAAAACGTTTTCATTTGAAGCATACAGCATTGGTTACTACTACTGAGAAGGCTATACTGATAATATCCATAAATTTCGAAATCCAAATCTTAATATATTCAACGTTCACAACCTAGTTGGCTCACTATATGTTTGAATAGTTAAGATGAGGTCCATAGATTCAAACTTCATACCGCAATTCAACTTCAAGGAAAGAAAACGACATTCAACGTTGTCATACAATGAAACATAAAACATTATGTAAAACAAAGAAAATACAAGGAAAACATATTACGATTAAAAGAACAGGAGCCAGCATCCCTAGCTTTATCTTAAGAGAAAAGTACTCTAGCTATCCTCCAAGGCTCAAATCTCGTCGTATTAGGACTGAGAAAATAATGGAGTTCGATTAAAACTTGTCTCCAATAAGATAAAAGAAAGTGAAGCCATGCACATGAACCAAAACCAGAAGCTTTTTTCACAGGCTCTATAGATGGTTGCTTGCAGTGAAAGAGGAGCTAAACCCAGAAATATCTGTCCAAGATGCAGAAGTAGCACTGGTCCAATATTGTTCATTCACTGGATTATAGTTTCCCAAGAAAAGTGTTGACGAGTTAGGTTCCCTACTTTCTTCCATTTTCACTGAAGCTAGCTGCGTCATGATCCCAGAAGTTGAAACCTTTGGCCTCGTATATCCACTCACCTCTGCACTTCCTTCAAAAGGGTATAAATTAGAAGCTGGTGATGAACCTTCCATGGAAGCTAAGAGGGGAAACTGTTGTGGCATTCTCCATTGTTCCAAACTAGGTGCAGAGAAGATTGAAGTGGCACCACCACCACCACCAAAAGCACTTGCTCCAATTTGATAACTTAAGTCCTCTACCCCTCCCATTGGGGCATAACTGAGGCCATAGTTTAGGCCAATGTCTCCATCTCCAAAGTCACCAAGTTGATGCAATGGAGGCATGAATCTGAGGGGTGGAATTTGGGGTGCAAGTCCTATTCTCTCATTCTTGGAAGATACCGAGTTGGTGGAGTTCACACTTCCTGTCTGGCGGTCAGAGCTTGCCGGAGAGTTGGAGCCGCCACCGCCGCCGGTACCTTTGGTCCGCTTGTTCCTCCTGCAGCCTCCGCCGACGGGGACGCTCCTTAGGGCGCCGCCTCTGGTCCAGTACCTTCTGCAGGTCTTGCAGAAGTGGCGCGGCTGAGAGAGACTGTAGTTGTTGAAGTAGCAAAATTTGGTGTTGGTGGATTCGCAGCGTGGACACTTGAGTGCAACCTCTGGCATTGGCATGTTGGCCATCCTTGCCCTATCAGCCATGGATCCTGGTCTGGTTGCACCCTCTCCATGAGACTGCATTGCAGCAGGAAGCGGTGGCGCTGGCGCTGGCGGTGGTGGAAGCAGCTGCCGCGAGGTGGAACCACTGCCTCCGGGTTGGTTGTTTGGTTGCTACAATGTCAAAAAGCAGAAAGAAAATTAGTAGAGGTTAAAAATAAGAGAAATATTAATAACATTCTCTAGTGTACTTTTTGAACACCCTTTTTTTTATTTACTGATTTTTTATTTATTTCATATACTCTCGTAATTTTTTATACAAAAGGTTTAACTTATTAAAATGTGTAGCATCGTTTTTTTTTTTCAAAATTAATGATGATGAAGAAGGAAAGGAAGGACATGAAATGACAGGTATATTCAAGAAGAGGCATATAAGAAAAAAGTAAAGAATATTTTGTTTAATGTTTTGAAATCTTTTGAACCATCGGAGGGGACAAACTGAAGAAACTCGTGTCTGTTGTTTACCTGTTGCTGCCAGTTGGATGCATCAAAATAAGAAGCTGGGATGGAAGTAAAAACCATGATTCAGTCTTGGTGAGAGAGATTCAGATGAACAAGCTAGAGAAAGAACTAGTGTGTGTATTCAGAAGAAAAGAAAGAAGAGAAGACTGTGAAGTGAGGAGCAAAAAATAAAGGAAGGGCCTTATAAGTATTTATATATAATTCTGATGTTAATTCTCTCTCGTAACCCTTATAAGATACCTTTTATTTTTAACTTTCTAGGGTTTTGAGGAGGTGGTGTTTCTTAAACAGATAAGCTCCTCTTTCTATGCTTTGCAAGACTGTGAGTACTGTGGTGAGACAGTGAGATCAGTGCTAGCGGCTGATCGACCAGCCTATATCTGTCAGGAATTAATTTGTTTTAGAATAGGTCAAAAACCTTAACTATGATGCGGTTGTGTTGTGAAAAGCAATCCTTAAATGAATAATATATATATTAAGGTGAAGAATGTAATGAATGAAGGTGTAAATGTTTTTTATATCAAAGAAAAAGGTGGCTGTTGGTGCTTTAGTGATGGACATTTGTCGATACCTTTTCTTGATCCGGTCTGTTCCCTTCCATACTAAACTTGATTTCTGGAAATTATTCTCGCGACTCTCACGCGTCACCACATGGCGAGTGAGCACACTAATCATAAGAATAGGAGAATCAACAACATAATTGATTCAACAACACCTGTAAGTCGAACTTTTATGGCACCCATTATTTGAAAGATTAAAACTAAATGTTGAAATTTTTTATACATGTGAATGAGTTATATCATCTATATCCAATTTTCACTCTTCGTCGTGACCCTTAAGCAATGGTATTAAGCAACGGTATAGATGGCAATCGACCGAAAACCACATTAACCATACTTCCTAATTATTGCGTCGGATGGGTGAGGAAGCAAATAACCACGCAACACCCACACTAAAATAAATTATTAATTAAAGATTGTCGTTGATTTGACCCATACAAAGAAATTAAATTGTTAGTATCGGATTGCCAACACATAACAAATTAAATTGTTTGTGTCTGTTGGCTCACGTAAACACTCTTGTAGTAAAAACAAATTAGGTTAATGTAGAGGGGAAAAACATCAAATTTTACTTTTTCCCTTCTGTTTTCACCCTCTCCTTCGACTTTTTCCACATTTCATGGCGTGCCTTTTCTTACATGACTGGGTGACGACGAGCTGTGACGCCATCTTCTTCGACACACCTACTGGACGATGCGAGCTGGTATGACGAGGCTGCGACATGAGAGGACTACTGTGACAAACGTCGAGGCTTGAGCGAGAGAGGGCGCAACGAAGACGATGAACTTCTCGTCAGCAACACAGAGCACCAACTCTCTTCTATCTGACGAAGACTGTTTTTAGAGGCGCGATTTGCGGGTTTTTGTTTGCACACAGTATGGGTTTTCGTCATAGCAATGAACCTTCCCCAAATTTTTTCCCTTCAGCAAACCCTAATCTCAATTTCCTTAAATTGCTAAACTTAATTCAATTTCAATTAAACACCAATGCATTGTGTCACACTAGGATCGACAACGTCATTGTGCAGTGCACGCACCATGTCTATGGAACAATGAACACCTATATACTTTTCTATCAACTATTGTAACTGTGTTAAGTAAAATGAATTTAGAACTAAATTGAACAAAAGTTATAAAATATGATCAAATTGAAAAAATTTAACCAAAAAGTAAAACTAAATGATTATTTAAACTTTTTTTTTTGTAAAACAAAAATATTAAAATTAATTAAAGAATATTTTGGGTCTTTTAACTGTTTTATAAACTTTCAAAAAAATTATTTGTTTTTGGCTTGTCCGGTTTAGTTCAATAAATTGACAGGCTAAATCACCTGATTTTTTCTGTTTTTTTTATTAAAATAGAAAAATAAAAAAATTATTTGAAAGATTATTTTTTTATATCATATTATTTGAAAAATATAAATAATTAGTATTTATAAATATATTTTTAATTATTAATTATATTGATAGTTTAAAATGATAAAATATTTATATTATTAAATATTTTCTAAGTATATATATATATATATATATATATATATATATATATATATATATATATTAAAAAATTAGAAAGTTTGATGAGTGGGTTCGTCTGCTAATGAGAGTGATTAAGACTTTCAGTCCGTTTTAATTTGTCATACCGGTCAATCTCATTATTTTTTGACAAATTAGAACACGACTTTTATGTAATAATAATAAGATGAAGAAAAATTTAGTAAATGGTGTGTATATATAACTTTAAAATTACATCCTATCCAATTTAATATTACGTCTAGGTTAATTAATTTTATAAAATATTAATTTTTTAAAATATTACACGTGCATAACATAATATTACTAAAGTTTATATCATATAATTTTAAATCTTATTTTATTATATTATATTATATTATATTATATTATATTATATTATATTATATTATATTATATTATATTATATTATATTATATTATATTATATTATATTATATTATATTATATTATACTATATTATACTATATTATACTATATTATACTATATTATATTATATTATAGTGTAACGTCCAATTTAATCGATAATCCTAATTAAAGGAAACAGGATAACATAGCAGCGCGGTCTTGGAACATAAGAAATACTTAAGGTACACCACTATGGCAAAAGCCAAATAAGATACAAAGTTCAACAATACTCCAATTTAAAATTAAAGGTCAAGCAAATACATGGGCCATAACCCTATAACGAAGCCCAAATCAGTAGAACCCAGTCCAGGCGGACTACGCAGCTTCCCTGTGGACCTCGAGTGCCTTTCGCATATGCTAACATCAATAAATTGATGACCATCGCAAAAGGAGAAGAACCACATACAAGACAACCAAACAAGCAATAGGGTAAGCTAGAGTAGAAACAATTTATCATGCAGTCACATGTTATCACACAATCCAAATAGTATTTATCAACCAATCATGTTATGACTTCTCAAACAATACACTAGACTCAAACTCGACTCATCCGGATTACATATAATCTAGTCGGATTCAACGGATGCTTGCACTTGTGGTGGATATCTCTGCTCACCCTGGAGTTGCTCACCCCCGAGCTAAGTGTTACAAGTGGTACAATGTCTCAATCCCCCCACACAAGGTTAGCCCTTAATGAGTTTTAGGCCTCTTGCTACTCTCACCACAAGAGTCAGTCCGCTCTAAGTGAGACTAACTGACTCCTTAGAGTGTCAGGATGCAACCTTACCTTGAATCCTTACCAAATTATATAGATGGGGCACCACCATGAACTCCCACTAACAAGGGTTATGGAATTACGTCCCGACCACTGAAGCACCACCATGAGGTCTGACCTAGAGGCTCATAGAATTACGCACTAACATAGACCAATCATACTCAATCAATCAAGTATTATTTATCATGCACATAACTCTCAAGCCAACCTTTATAACCAAATCCACATTCATATTCCATGTTGAATCCATTCCAACTCATCCTTCCCAATCCATGAATATAGAATTGTACTTCATACCAATACCATGCCATATTGATACCAACCATTTCATTGAAATCGCATGTCAAGATTTATCCAAGTTCATCATTCACAATCCATGAATCACATCACTCATGCAAATTCATTCATCTCATACTTTATAAATGCACACCAAGACATACATATATCACAAAATAGAATTCATCCCAAATAAATGAGTGCCAACATTTAAGTACCTGCAATTCCATACAATCAAGCACAACCCACAACCATAATTCTTACACCAAAATTTCTAAGAAAATTTATTATCACAAAACCAAAAATCATTGCAGTAATGCGTGACACATTTCTCAAGCTACATACATCTAATCGACGATCCAACCGATCAAACCATAAAGTAGCATGTTATGAACCAAATCCAACGGTTAATGAGTCAGGAAAGTCAATTTTACTAAAACTGCGCATATTAGAAAAATACACAGTCGCCCAACGACCAAGTCAACTCGTCCAGCGACTGTGCGACGCATCCAGAATACGAGAAATAACGTCAAATATCACAGTTTCATGAATATTTGAACCCCTAACTCAGAAATATACCAAAAACTAACGTTTTCTCCAAAATTTTCTCATATTTCACAAAACATTAATGGCATAAAATAGAAATAACGTCAAACCCTAGCTTCCCTTACTTGGAAAGGGGTTAGTAGAGGACTTTGACACCCGAACCGTGACGAACAGTAGCTCAAGCAATAACTTCGAGGGCTGGAAAACAATGGAACGAGCTTAAAACGAGTTCATTAAGACAACCCTAGTTGGAACTACAAAGAATGAACAGAATGGAGCAACAACATGAGTTGGAAGATGACTTACGAAGAGTAGAGAACTAGTCTGAGTTCACTTGATGAGAAACAGTGGCTGAACCCTAGCAGAGCTTTATAGCTGCTCAAAGAGGAAGTAAGGGAGAACTATTTTTCTGAAATGATACAAATGAGTGGGTTAGGGCAGGTCTTGGGTCATTTAGCTCCCTATGGGCCAACCCTTAGGCCCATTAGACCTTTAGGCATCCCTTAAAGATTGTGGCTGAAATAAGAGGGCTTTACATATAGTATAGTATGTATGTGTGGAAAGATAAACTCATTAATAAAATAAATAAAAATGAGATACACCTATTTTTTTTAAAGTAATATATATTTATATTTAAATATAATCAGTCGCAACATATCCACTTTCGTGTGAATTTGTCTAAATGGTATCTGCTTTTAACTTTGTGTCTACTTAGTATACAAATTCGTTAATTTGCATCAATGTAGTCCATCCCATTATGTTTTTTGAAACACCGTTACCAATGCACTGATGTGGCATAACAGAACGGATACGTGTCAATGAACATAATTGTACAGTGGCAATTTTGGTTTAATGTGTCATATCTCTCTTTTAAAGTTTCTTTTAAATTATTTTCCCCATTTGAAAGCCCTAATTGTCCATTGCCATCTTTATCTTGAGCTAGAGGAATTGGTTTGCTGTAGGGGTAAGGTGGTGCTTGAAGTGGGAAATGTCTCGCAGTTTTAGTCATCCGTGGTCGTCTTATTCGTGTGGATCACACAACCACAACATTTCTTCTCCTACTACTGTGTTTGGGTCATTCGATGGAACACACTACTTAAAAAATTCATATTTCTTGTCAATTTTGTTTTGTAAATTTTTTTGTAGGAAATATTTATAAATTTTGTTATGAATTTTTTTTTGCAGGAAATTGCTGCAACTTTTTTTGCAAAATATTTTGTATAAAATACTTTTTGCAACAAATTTTGTAGGAAATTTTATAATTTTGTAGGAAATAATTATCCATGTAGAAATTACCTGCTAATTAAAATTCTTAGAAAAACTAGTAGGAAAAAAGTCTTTTCTTGCAAAGTTTTTTAACAAATTTGCAAGAAAATTTCTATCTAATATGAGAATTTTTAGTAGTGACACAACATTGCCATTGTGGGGAGATTGCAGTATTGAGAGTTGCAAGAACAGTGAAGAATGGTGGGAAACAATTTTAGGGGTTCCCTCACTATAAGGTATGATATGTGATTTTCATTTTCGTTTGAGCTGAATTTTCATGTTGTAAAACATTTTTGTGGTTTGATTTTTTTAACAGCGTACTAGGAATGAAGGTTTCAAAGGATGCAATTACTTCAAATGGTGCAATGAAGATAATGGGGATGAAAGAGATGCAACCATTGCTAGTTAGAGCAAAAGGATGCGTAATATGGAAAAAAAGTTGATTGATTCTAAGAAGTGACTGATGTACTTATTTAGGATAATTGGTTTTTTGGGTTTGATTATCATCCTCCTCTTGTGTGTTGATCAAAATTAGATGAAGGGTTCATTTCTTGTTTTTTTGTAAAGCGATGAAGTGTTGTATTAAGTGTATGAAGGATTCATTCTGGTTTTTTGTTGGGTATGTATTTTGTGTGGAATGAAGTTGTAATGTATGGTTATTAAATGAATTAGAAGTTGCAATTGTTCCTGGTGAAAAAAATGTATTCAATTTTTGGTATGGATCTAATTTTTCTTCTTGTTTAATGAATTGGATGTACAGAGAAGAAGAATGATAACACTTGGTGGCATATTCATTTCACATTCATAAAGTATGAACTAAACATGGATCAAATTGCATTCATAAATTACGAAGTAAACATTCAGTGCTGAATACATAAGTTGGGCATATCTGAAGCAAGTTATGCTTCTAAGAGAAAAACATATCAAAATAATGTGTCTTCCAAAACGGGCCCAATATGAAGCAAGTTTTCAATTACAGAATACAATTTAAAAAACAAAAATGCACGTGCAAATTCTTCACGAAAAAACATTCTTAGTTGGTGAATCATGGCTTCTAAGTTGGGCCCCTCCTATATGCCAATTTTGGTCTACCATTTGTACGTGCAAATGGTCTTGTTGGTGCCTGACTTTGAATTCATCTTCTTGGCTGGTGGCACGACGTCAATATTTGAATTCATCTCTCAAACATTAGGTTCGTTGATTGCATATATCAGTGGAATATATGTTTCTTCATACATTGATGTCAAAAACTAGTGAGGGATATGTTGTTCTACATCAACATTCAGGAACCTCATAGTAGTTAGAGAGTGACAACATGACATTCCCGTGATTGTCCATTTCCTACATGTACATTCCAATTTTTCTAGGTTCACCATGAAATTGTCACCAATCATGGAGATGTGGTTAACCTCAAACAATTTCTCTCTAGCCCAACTGCCAAAGGAAGCCAAAGATTAACACTATTATTATACAAACCAATTAAAGCATAAAAAAAATACCAATAAAGTACAACACATGAAATGGATATAAAACTAACCAAGGTATCCAATATTTTGTCTTCTCTAATTCGTTAACCAATCTTTTTTTTTATTTTGGGGTAGATGGAACCTTTAACTTTTTTTATGTTGACTCTATTTTTGGCCCATCTCTTCATAAGATATAATCTAATGTCTTCCATCATGATGATGATTGGCTTACTTCTTGCATTCACGATTGTACTATTAAATGTCTTGCTCATATTATTGACAAGGGTGTCACATACTGCCTACCTTGTGAACCTGAACCTAGACCAAAATCTAACACAACAGAACAAAGCCAATATAACCAAGTTAACACTGTTTAAGAATTAAAAAAGGCAACATTGAATTTAAGAAAACTATAAATAACTTGCCTTGGTGGAATAACTATCAAATGTGTAAAGGCTTCTTCATTCAAATCTTTCATGTCTCTCATTACTGCCTCCCATGCTTGAGGGAGAGTGGGTGCTACTACCTTCTATAAGAGTCTTTTAAGATTTTACCCAGGAAATTTCTTGCGAAAATTTGCATATATATATATATATATATATATATATATATATATATGTCTCACACAAAAGCTTTGTTCAACATGAGGTATTAATTCTTGTAGTTGTAAGACCCACAAAATTTAGATAATTAAATAAATAATTATTTAATAAAAGCGGGTAGGAGAAGCCTTTATGGCATTAAATACTAACCTTTATGACGTGGCAAAGTGCTAGCTCATGTGGTTGAGAGTACTTTGATTGTGTGTTAGGACTTGGGTTCAAGTCCTAAGTATGTCAATTGTGTGTTGTTTAATTTAGTAACTTTTTTTGAGATGTTTGGAGGGTGATAGGTAAGGATATAATGATTGATGTGTGAATATTATCATGTAATATGACTTGGTTGATTTGGTTGCACATTTGAAGTGGAATTGTGTGGTGATGGGTTCAAACCTTGGTTTGAATAAAAGTATTTTCTTTTTGCTAACACTTACTCTAGCATGCACATGAAAAGGCACGTGAACCCTAGAGGGTAAGGCAGCAAGAGTGGCTGGGAAACTAGAAGGTAATAGGCCATTAAGGGGGATTAATGGGAGATTTATGGCTAAATTCGTTTTAAAACAAAAATAACTATTTTAAGAACCCAATAAAAAGCTAATTTGGAGAAGGAGAGAGGGTTTAGCGAGATTATCAGTGTGGATACAGTAAAGAGCACGAATTGGTGGGTTTTGGGTGAGCTTTCAAGTGAAATTGAGGGCTGCCTTAAGAGGAAGGAGGAGGAGGACATTGGAGGTCAAGGGAAGGCTTGCAAGAATCAAGGCAAAGCTAAGGAAAACCCAGGTTAGGGGAGTTCCTACTCTGTATTTTGACTTTACTATCTGTTAATAATGTGTCGTAAATCAATGGGAATTGTGGTTGCTTGAAATGTCTGGTTCTGATGCGTTTTCTGGAATTTTCCAGAAACCGCCTGGCGGTGCCTGAACTACCGCCAGGCAGCACATAGGGGTACACACGTTCTTCTGGGTTTGGGGATGAACTGCCTGGCGGTCGGGCTGGAACCGCCAGACGCTGAACTATGATCCATGTTTTCTTTTGATTTTGATTGGGTGATCCGAGGTGTGAGGTATTGGGATTGGATTAGAGTTGTAACCATTTTGTTTGTATAATGAGTATTGATTACAGTGATTGAATCGATGAAAAATTGCATGAACTATGAAATGGAATTGGGGTTCGGGTATATGCGGGAGTTTGGGATAATAAGCATGAGAAGTTTTAATGTTTGACATATTGAATTTGCAGAGAAATTGATGATTTGATGAGTGTTATATGAACTCTGTGAAGTATGTGCATATAGAAACATGTAGGTTGAAGGTTGGTATCGTGACATAAGAATATTTGGGCATGGTGCAGTGCTGGAAATTCTGGGTAGAACCCAGATTTATATGCACCGCCTGGCGGCGTAAGAACTGCCGCTAGGCGGCCTGTCAGTTCCCTGAGTGTTCGGACAGTCTTGTGTGTGCTCATGTATTTGGGGTAGTTTGTGGGCAGATTATATTGGTATAATGTGGAAATTTAATATGTAGGGGAAATTTGGCTTGAATGTGTTAGTTATGTGAAGTACGGGATGGCTTGTGCTTGTGAAAGTGTAAGGGGTACATTTGCGATGTTGGTTAAAGTGGGGTGTCATGTTTTATATAGATTTCAGAGGGCATGATCATTATTAATTGGGTGTATGTGAACTGCATATGTTATGTTAAAGTAGGTAATTGAAAGTGAACTTGGAGGCATGACCATTCTCGGTTTGTTGGCCTGTTAATTATGTGTGATGTAAAATTGTATTGTTGTACGATTGGAAAGTTTTAATAGCATTACACTTGAGTGATTGGTATGTTGGAATTCCTTTGGAATCTCTCAAAGTGTTCAAAAACCAATAGCATTGCGCTACTGGTATAGCGCGTGGTGGCGTGAGCGAGCCGCTAGGCGGACGGGAAAAAAAACCAGTGACAGTGGTCACAGCGAAAGCAGAGCGCCTGGCGGTGACGATTGATGCGCCAGGCGGTGACGACGAAGGAGGGCGCCTGGCGGCGTGATGATGCCCGCCAGGCAGTGACGGTGTTGTGAAGGTACTGTTGGCGCATGGCGTCTGGCGGTGTGGGATGCCCGCCAGGCGGTCTGAAGCTAAGTTCCACCTAGCGTCGTGGGATGCGCGGCAGGCGGTTTTGGTCCAGTGATGGTGCGCGAGAGATGTTTTCTACACCGCTTTAAGGGAGGTTCATGATGCGATGCTTTGGCTAGGGGCCCAGTTACGAGTGTATCTTGTATTGGGGTAACACGTGACCACTCTAGGTTGTAGCCTAGTGGTTTAGGAAGTCCAGTGGAGTGTGCGAGTTGTGGCTCGTACGGCGAGGTTCGGGAGATTGCCCTCTACAGAGTGATTCTGATAGAGTCTTGGTAGTCTGGAACAGTTACAAACTTTATGTTTGTTTCGGGGAGCTCCACTTGGTGTCACGGTGAGATGCTGTGGCAAGGTTATTCCCACGTGTGGACTATCAGGTGGTGGCCTGTAGTCGGAGGGGCGAGTAGACACTCATGCATCAAAGATCGATCATTGTTCTCACTTAAAGGGTATAGAATTGATAGACGTCTGAAGGTAAGTGTTGGAAGTGAAGCTGTGAAAAGAGAAGAGGGAAATTGTACTAACCCGGGTTTACATTGTTAATATAGTATTAATTATTATTCTGTTGATTTTATTTAAATGAGCTCACCCTATCTATGTGTGTGTGGCGATGATCATGTAACTTGTTACATGGGAGCAGATGTTGATATAGGTGAGCAGGCAGATGCATGAGACGGAGTGGGGACCACCTTGGGGATTTTAATAATTACTACTATGTTCTCTACGAAATAAATTGTAAAGACTTGTAGACACTTTTGTTGGTATTATGAACGATGCGATCCATTTTACTTATAATTGTGATGACGCGTTGGATTCTTGTTTTTAAATTTTCCCGCGTTTTGGGATTCGATAATAAATAAATGATGTTGTTAGTTTATTTATATTCTTATTTATTTTTATTAAGTAATTTTCGGCTAGGACGTTACAGTAGTGATGGTAGTAGTCCCTGTATAATTAAAAAAATAATTTAATCAGAAAGGACACTTCAACCTCACCATTACAATAAACAGAAATTAAAACATTAAAAGTAATTGTTACAGAAAAGCTTACTTTTTGTTGGTCAGGCATGAAGGTTATTCCTTGCACACTTCAAGCCCACCAAGGTCATCCACCAAGAGTTCCAAAAACCAACTCCACATTTCTTTATTTTTAACTTCAACAACACAATACAACAAAGGAAGCATTTAATCATTACCATCTCTTGCCACAACTAATAATAATTCCCTACCATATTTGCCTTTGAGGAAACATCCGTCTAACCCAATACTAGGCCTACAACTTACAAAGTTGTCCTTAGAAGCCTTCAAACATACATACAATCTTTTGAACATTTTTTGTCCTTCATTATCATTTACATTAACTTTCACAGTAGATCCAAGATTTGACCTTAAAATTTCTTGGGCATAGTCATAAAAAATTTTATATTGTTCCCTAAAGGACCCTTCAACGTTCTTGTATGCCATTGTTCCAATATTCCATTTTCTTCCATCTCTATTTTGAATGTTAGTCAATTTAATTTCAGGATTGTCTCTTATGTTCTTTTCTAACCTTTGACTTAACCATTTAGAAGTTATCATCCTGATATTAAATTCCCTACTACAACTATGCTCATTTATAATTTTTCTTAGCTACCAATTACTTTGAGCAGCCTTGTATGCACAGTAAGCATACCACTTACATGTTCCTTTTACCCATAGACACTTCACACAAATGCTTCTTTTGTCATTTCTAAAAATCTTCAATTTCCTCTCATTGTGCACACCATAAGTTCTTATAGCTTCTACAAACTCCTCTTTTTATGTGAAGTATGTCCCCACCTCCCAATTGTAATCTTCCATACTTTTGGGCATTGAAAATATCCCAAAGTGTCAATAACTATCTCTATCATGTCCAGAAGAATCACTATAGTCAACATTGTTCAAACTTTCAGATGTCAAATCAGTGTTAGATAAACTCCTATCAGCTGCCTGAGTATTATGACACTTACTCCCCCAAAAGGAACTGAACCATGACCATTACCTTCCCAAGAGTCATCTTCATCGTCATCATTATGGATACTGACATCCACTAGGTCCTCTTCAATAAAACTATCCCTTATGGATTCATTACAACTACTTACATCATCATTGTCTACATCACCTTCATGCGAACTTTTTGTTTCTTCCCCACCCTTATCTTCACCTGCATGAACCTGGGATTCAGCCTGACCTCTATCTTCTTCATTTTGACCTTCTTCATTTTGACCTTCTTCATTTTGAACTTGTACACTCCCATGAACCTTGTAAGACCTGGAAAAAATTAGAATATAGGGAAACACATAGAAAAATTGATGGATTGTTTGAGATTGTGGATTTATTTAAATTAAGTATTTTATTTAATTTTTATATATGATGAAATAATTAATTGATTGATTTAAGTTAAGTATTGTTTATTTATTTTAATTATTTTTATGAAAATATTAAATATGGAATATAAGTGTGTATAAACCATTAATGCACTTTATTTCACGAGGGTCGCGTAGTTCTTTTAAAAACTTTTAGGAAAAAATTTGAAAACAACTTGATTGCTTTTTTTTTAGTGAAAATGTTGATATTTTAAAATTTTGAAAATATGTTGAATAAAAAAACATTAAATACGAGACCGATGCAAATGATCATTTTAATAACATATTTTATTTTATTTTATTTTATTTAAAAAAAGAAAAATAGAAAATAAAATACTAAGCTGATGCAGACGATCATTATAGTATTTCTTTTTTTTAAAAGCTATTAATATGATAAGGAAAAACATGTAAAAGCTAACGTTTAGCACCAAAACCCACATCAATGTATGATTCTTTTTATAATATATGTACGATATACAAATATATACTTAAAAACTGGGACCCACCTATTTATCATCATTTTGATTGAATTAGAAAGTACAACTAAATCTGCCCCACTTTTTCAAAACTGCCATTACACTTTGAATTCAATCAAGCTTTTAAATTTAAAAGGGTTTTAAATATTAAAACAAATGATTAAATGGTTATAGGCTTGGAAAAACCATGTATGCCTGTTGTAAAAACATCGAAGACCAAAATCAAATCATTCTCAACGTAGATAAAGATTAATACAATCTTACCAATACTCTTTCCCGGAAGAATCGCACCAAACAAAATTTGTCACAAAAACAAACGTCTCAATGAAGTTGGCATCAAGGTGGGGTGGTTGAATGAATATTTCGAAAGTGAGGGAGTGGGTTTTTGGTGCTTAAAATTATGGCAAAGAACTCAAGAACAAGATGAACCGTGGATTTTTTAAGAGAGGTCTCTCAAGGTAAGAAAAAAACCTATTCTTTTTTTTCTGATGGGTTTATATACATAACGATTTAAATCTAATGTAATCTCATAAAAAGGTCTATCTTAATTACAACAAATTTTAAAAGGCAAAAACTGGTCTTAATATTTTCACATTATGAGAATCAAATTACACAAAAATCAGAGCACAAAAGCAAACGTGATCAGCAAAATTGATTCTAATTAGTAAAAGAGGTATTGCTTTGAATCATATTACTACTTTCTTTATTTGGTAAGAGGTGTCATAAAATCAGAGCACAAAATCAATTATCATTGGGAAAAATGACTCTAAAAAATTAGAGCAAATTCTGCTTTTAAATATTAGAATCCCATCATTAATTTCTTGATTTGGAGTAGAAATGACAAAACATAGAGTGGGGGTGAGAATATAAAATTTTGGGCTAATGTTAGTTGCAAGAAAAAAACGACGTGGGTGTATAAAGTATTTTGAGCTAAAATAGAAACAAAGCCTAAGAAAAAAATACATAAAAGATTAAAATAGTCTCTTTTTTTCTTTTAATTTATTTATTGTTATTATTATTATTATTTAGACAAAGAAAAACCAAAGGAAAAACATATTTACTTTTTATTTTATTTTATTATTTTTTTTTTAAAAAACAAATTATCATTATTTATTCTATTATTTATTTAGCTGGACGAAATTGAGTGTTGACAGTTGCCCCTCTTTACTTAGATTTTGCTTGATAATATGAGAATTTTAAATTTTCATATTCTCAAAAAAATATAAGTAAAGATAGAGATACTAATATCGTCCGGTTTCAAAAGAAACAAGGACCAAACATGAAATCAAAGGTCACAAACCAACAACCTCATTTCCAAAGGATTCAATGACCATTACTACGTAGAGGGCTCTGATCTAGAAAAACATAAACTTTTTGCAAACTAAATCTTTTTGAGAAAGATTAGACCAATCCCGAGGAGAGGGTCTATATCCAAAGGATCCGACGACCATTACCACGTAGAGGGCCCCGATCCAAAAACATAAACATCTTGCAAAACTGATTTCTTTTTGAGAAAGATTAGACCAATCCCGAGGAGAGGGTCTACATCCAAAGGATTCGGTGATCATTACCATGTAGAGGGCCCCGATCCAAAAACATAAATTTTTTTGCAAATATGATTTCTTTTTGAAAAAGATTAGACCAATCCCGAGGAGATGGTCAACATCCAAAGGATTCGGCGACCATTACCATGTAGAGGGCCCCGATCCAAAAAACATATACTTTTTTGCAAATATGATTTCTTTTTGAAAAAGATTAGACCAATCTCGAGGAGAGGGTCTACATCCAAAGGATTCGGCGACCATTACCGTGTAGAGGGCCCAGATCCAAACACATAAACTTTTTGAAAATATGATTTCTTTTTGAAAAAGATTAGATCAATCCTGAGGAGAGGGTCTACATCCAAAGGAGAACCTGAATATTGATTTAAGCATAAACAAACACAACGTGAATGCCATTTGAAGAAGTAGAGTGAGCCCATGTGAAAACCTGCCCCTATGGGCTCTTAAAGTCTTGATGGTATGATATGATGTGGGTGTATGAATGCATGCATAAAACTCTTACTTTTCTTTCCTTTCCTTTTATTTTCCTTTTTTTGCATTTAGTGAATTCATCTGTGATTTTTTTCTTAACATAAATATACCTTTTTACTAATATTTTTATTATTTTTAATTACCAGCTCAGTGTGACACTTTTACAACAAATTTATGAAAAATCCAAATGATATATTTTTTATCAAATAAAACGAAATACAAAAAACTTGAAAATAATGTCGATATCTTTAGTTGCATCCTCTATTATGGAATCATCATGCATAGAATTTCTTAACCGCATCAGAGTTGACTGGCAATGGTAACTCCTCTCCATCCATCCTTTTGAGAATTAGTGCCCCACCAGAGAATGCTTTCTTCACCACATACGAGCCTTCATAATTTGGAATCCATTTGCCTTTATGGTCTCTTTGTATAGGTAAGATTTTTTTCAAAACTAGATCGCCTTCATGGAACTCTCTGGGACGCACTTTTTTGTCAAACGCTCTTTTCATTCTTCTTTGGTATAATTGTCTGTGACACACCGCAGTTAACCTTTTTTCCTCAATGAGGTTAAGCTGGTCAAGTCTGGCTTGAACCCATTCTACTTCTTCTAATTGGGTTTCCATTAATACTCACAAGGATGGGATTTCTACCTCAAAAGGAAGTACTACTTCCATTCCATATACCAGAGAGAAAGGTGTTGCCCTAGTTGAAGTATGTACTGACGTACGATATCCATGCAATGCAAAAGGAAGCATCTCATGCCAATCCTTATACGTGACCACCATCTTTTGTATAATCTTCTTTATATTTTTATTAGCAGCCTCAACTGCTCCATTCATTTTCGGACGATAAGGAGAAAAATTATGGTGTTGAATCTTAAATTTTGTACACAATACCGCCATCATTTGATTATTTAGGTTGGTAGCATTATCAATGATGATCTTGTTAGGCAAACCATATATGCAAATCAACTCTCTTTTTATGAAATTCGTAACTACCTTTCTGGTCACACTGGCATAAGAAGCTGTCTCTACCCATTTGGTGTAGTAATCAATTGCAACTAGTATGAAGCGATGTCTATTTGATGCTTTTGGTTTTATGGCTCCAATAACATTTATTCTCCACATTGAAAAAGGCCATGGTGATTTAAAGTTGTGGGTGCCACGTTAATATTGTCAGCATATAATTGGCATTTCTCACACTTCCTCACATGCCTGCAACAATCATTTTCCATGGTTAACCAAAAATAACCAACCCTCAAAATCTTTCTGGCCATTGAATGCCCATTCATATGTATGCCAAAAGTACCTTCATGAACATCTTTCAATATCACTTCAGTTTCTTTTGCATCCACACATTTGAGGAGAACCATATCGTGATTTCTTTTGTACAAGACATCCCCATTTAAAATGAAACTAGCAACCAATCTCCTTAATGCTCTCTTATCATTCTCAGTTGCCCTTTTAGGATACTCCCGAGTTTCAAGATAATGTTTGATATCAAAATACTAAGGTTTACCGTCTGACTCCTCCTCGATGAAATGACAATACACTGGATCCTCATAACTCTCCATTTTGATCACTGGTAGTTCTCTTTCTGGAGCAATCTCGAACATTGATGACAGGGTAGCTAAAGCATCGACTAATTGGTTATCTTCACGAGGAATGTGTTGGAATCTTAAAAAATCAAAATACTCTATCAACCCCTTGATGTAAGCTTGATACGGGGTTAATTTCTGATTTCGAGTCTCCCATTCTCCTTTAAACTGATGGATAACCAAAGTTGAATCGTTGTACACCTTTAGAACTTTTACCATTGATTCAATTGTTGCTCGAATGCCCATGTCACATGCCTCATATTCTGCGATATTATTTGTGCAATTAAAACATAGTCTTGTTGTCATTGATATGTATTGACTTTCCGGAGAAATAAGCATCACCCCTATTCCATGCCCTAATGCATTAGATGCACCATCAAACAACAATATCCATGCCTTTTCAACTTGACCTCCCTCATTCTCTTCAAACAAAGCCATGATATCTTCATCCGGAAAATAGGGTTGCATTGGTTGATAATCATCAATGGGCTGTTGAGCCAGATATGCAGCCAAAACACTACCCTTGATGGATTTCTGAGTGACATATACAATATCGTATTCTGATAAAAGCATCTGCCACCGTGCTATCCTCCCAGAGACAACAGGCTTTTCAAATATGTACTTTATTGGGTCCATCTTGGATATCAACCATGTAGTATGACTCAACATGTATTGTCTCAAACGATGGGTTGCCCATGCTAGTGCGCAACAAGTCCGTTCTAGCATAGAATATCTTTTCTCACAATTCATAAACTTCTTACTCAAATAGTATATTGCATGCTCAATCTTCCCAATTTTGTCGTGTTGGCTCAACACACAACCCATGGACTCCTCTAATACATTTAAGTACATAATAAGTGGTCTTTCGGATTCCGGTGGGTGTAGTAACAATGGGTTTGTAAGTACTGTTTGATCATATCAAAAGCGGTTTGACAATCCTCGTCCCATTCTAGAACTTGATTTTTACGCAACAATTTGAAAATCGGTTCACAGGTAGCAGTTAACTGGGAGATAAATCTAGCAATGTAATTCAACCTGCCCAGGAAACCTCGCACTTCCTTCTCCGTGTTGGAAATTGGAATTTCTATTATATCCCTCAACTTGTCTGGATCGACCTCTATCCCCTTTTGGCTAACAATGAAACCCAATAACTTTCCCGTTTTCACACCGAATGTGCATTTAGCCGGATTTAATCGGGGTTTAAACTTTTGCAACCTTTCAAACAATCTTCTTATGTTGACAAGGTGTTCTTCTTCAGATTTGGATTTAGCGATCATATCATCCACATAAACTTCAATCTCTTTGTGCATCATGTCGTGGAAAAGAGCTACCATCGCCCTTTGATAAGTTGCCCTAACATTCTTGAGACCGAAAGGCATCACCTTATAGCAAAATGTTCTCCACAATGTAATAAAAGTAGTTTTTTCCATATCCTCAGCCGCCATCTTGATCTGATTATAACCCTAGAAACCATCCATAAATGAAAATAGTGAGAATTTGGTTGTATTGTCCACCAACGTATCAATGTGCGGTAATGGAAAATTATCCTTTGGACTAGCTCGGTTCAAGTCTTAGTAATCAACGCAAATTCGAACCTTTTTTTCCTTCTTAGGCACAAGTACAATGTTTGCTACCCATTGGGGATATCTCGCCATAGCCAAAAATTCAGCATCAAATTGCTTTTTTACTTCTTTAATTTTCAAGGACATTTCTGGTTTCATTTTCCTCAACTTCTACAAGATGGAAGGATAATCTGGCTTGAGAGGGAGTTTATGTTGCACTATGTTAGTATCTAGTCCCGACATGTCATTATATGACCAAGCGAAAACGTTCTTGAACTCATTTAGTAGAGCACATAATTGTTCCCATATTTTTTTCTTTACACTAGTGCCAATTTTTACTTCTTTTATCTCTCTTACATCTTCCAAGTTGAGCACTTCAACATTCTCTTGATGGGTGATAATGTTGTCATTGACGCGATCAAATTAATACTACTAAGCTATAACATTCTTTCCCAATGTTTATTATCTACGAAATTTTTTTCGTAGGTATATTTTTTTTATCTACAAAAGAATTTCGTAGATAACATTAATATTCGTAAGTAAAAAGGAAAAAATCATTATCTATGAAACTTTTGTAGGTAAAACTGACAAAATTTGTTAAAATTATTTTATAGAGATAATTTTCTACGAAAGTAGCCGTAGAAAATAAATACAATAAAAAATTATATAAAAATTATTTTTTAAAAAATTACCTACGAAAGAAACATTCGTATGTAAAAATAATATACTCGTATGCAAAAAAGATTTTAGGTATAGGTTTTCGCCTCTTCGAACGTACCTTTCTCTTCTCTCAATTTTTCTCGATCTCAAACACCTAATGGCCAAAGCCTAAACCTCAACAAACCTTTCGACTCCACACAAAGCAATTGACAAGCTTCCCTAAGCTTCGAATCCTAATTCTATGCTTCAACACTCTCACGGCGAGGTTCCTACCAATTCGTCAAACCTAGGATCACTGCCAAACTCGCTAGCTTCAATGTTTCCTTCAATCGCCTCAACGGTTCCATTCTGGAGACGCTCTTAACTTCCCCCTACTCCTGATTCAGAGGAAACATAGATCTCTATGGCCTGCCGTTGAAGGCCTATAACCCTTTCTTCTCGACTCCAGCCTCGTCTCCCTCCTCCAATTCAACCTCGGCCATGACGCATAAGAAATCCAAGAATCTCTTCATGGGCGCCACTGTCGCAATCGTTGTTGCGTCAATGATCATCGCGACGTTGTTGTTGTGCCTTTAGCGTCGACGACGACAACCAACCAAATCACCGAAGCGTGTTACAGCGGCACGTGTCGGTGGAGGCGGGGATGTCGTTTTGGAAGAGGACACCAACAGGGGTTCGGTAGAGGCGAAGATGAACAAGCCGATGGGCTTGGAAAAAATGCTGTAATTGATGTTCTTCTGAGCTAAAAGAATGGACTTGGAAAATATGTTGTAATTGAATGATTTGAAATTGTTTAGCTTGACTGAAGTTATTTCTTATGCAACCTTTTTACTTTTTTTTCAAGACCTGTGGGAAGTTGTTGCATACTACTGAATTAAGAAATTAGACTGTCTTTACTGGAGGTCGGATTGAAGGAGAGGATGGTTCTAACCTAACAATAAGTTTAGTTGATGGCCTAACTAAGGAGGTTGTTTGTATAGGATCTGAATCGATGGCTAAGGTGGAAATTGTAGTTCTTAAGGGTGATTTTGAAGAAGAAAGTGATATTTGGATGCCCGAAGAGTTCATGAGCAATTTTGTGAGAGAGAGGGAAGGAAAAAAGCCCCTTCTTACATGAGATGTAATCTTATATCTTAAAGATTGTGTTGGTATCGTGGGTGAAATTTCATATACAGATAATTCAAGCTGGACAAGGAACCGCACGTTCAGGCTTGGGGCAAGAGTTTTGGACAACTTTGATGGTGTAGAATAAGAGAAGCATAGACAAAATCATTTCTTGTCATAGATCACAAGGGAGAATGTGAGTATTTATATCTGTTTAGACGTATTAAGATCTAATGTTTGCAGATGTTATCAAAATTTACCTTTTAGACTAATTTTGAACTCTAGAATGCTGAAATGTTTATGATACGAAAATTTATGCAATTGACATAATGCGGTGATAGGTTTGCTTAAAATCACTTATTTGTAATATTTCTATGCATGCATTATTGAACTAGATTTGGGAAATAGATCATTGGTAAAAAATGCTTCTTATATTGGTTCTAGAAAGAAAATCATGCCCCAACAAATCCCTTTTCCCTTTGAGACTTAATTTGATTTAAATTTAACCATAAACAAATCCTATTATACATGAAAAGTTGAAGGGAGAGAATGGGGGCAACAAAATCAACAGTAACAATGAAAAACATTATGGAGTTCACTTAAATTATATAGTGGGATTTTTTAGTGGAGATAACAGATCCCAAAAGACCAATCCATTATTCTTTCCTTTGCCGCGTTTAAGCCATGCCCTTGTTTTTTTTTATTGTTAAGTTTGAGACTTAACAAATTTAATTTTCTTATTCCATCTAACTAGTTGTAAGACAACTTGTTACTGATATTTTTGAATCTGAGTGTAGTTTGTTGAGAAACCTATGGCTAGTAACTGCCTTTCTTTCTATATTCTTACTGATATAATCCTTAGATAACTCAACTATGCCACAATTTCATAGCTGTCATTTATTCATAAGTTGATAACGAAAAGAGAGTGTGCATGGGAAGAATAATACTGTGAGATATTATATTTTATATATAAGATAAAGGGAAACATTTAACAAAAAGTAAAACATTATAGATCTACTCCTAGCAAATTTGAGATGCAAAGAATTATATAATACTTACTATCTTTATCAAATTAATTCAGAAGCATATAACTGGCATGTAACATGGTTTTCTCTGTGTGGTCTTTTTCACTTCTATATATTTTGTATTTCGTTAAATTTTTGAAAAAATGATAGAGAAAGTATTTTGAAATCCAACTTTCGCCAAGTAAGTGGGGTTAAATTCTAAATAGAATAATATCTATAGAGGTTAAATTCAGAAGCAAATATTTTCTGCATGAAATTAACTTGTTATTATCATCTTTTGTAATTATCTCGGAGTTATGATCTATATATAGTTCTATATAAGTATTGTAATTATCTCGGAGTTATGATCTATTTACCATGTTTGATACTAGGATTAGAAACCAGGGGCAAGGTTGTTGTTGGTGAACTAAGCAACTTGATGAGTGATGGACTTGAACCATAAAGGTGATGGAACGTGTGAAGGTTTTATCAGTAACTTTCCTTTTTAAATTATGAATGGAACATGTTCTTCATGTAATGGATGGTAAATTTTAATGTTATGTTTTTTTTTCAAATGGCCAATGGGGTTCCGAGAGTTAGCTCTTAGTTGTTTTTTTTCTTCAAATTATGGATATTTAATTATAGTGCTAATAAAAAACAAGACCAATCAAAGGATAAGCAAATGTTCTATCACTTAGGTAAGCACCAAACTTAGTTAATTATTGTATTGATTTCTATATAATGTTTCACGGATTCTAAAATCATTTTTGATTTTTTTATGTTTAAGTTATCTACGAAAATTTTCGTATGTAATTTATCTACAAAAATCTTTGTAAGTAAGTTATTTATGAAATCTTTCGTAGATAATTTGAATACCTTTCCCACGAGCAGTTTTCGTAGATAATTTTTGACGTCGCGATTTCGTAGATAACGTTCGTAGGTAAATTATCTACGAAAATATATTTCGTAGATAAAGTTACCTACCAGCACTTTACCTACAAAATTTTCTTCGTAGGTAATTCGTAGATAACATCAAATTACCTACGAAAATTACCCCTTATATACGAATTTTTGGCATAGATAATAATGATATTTCTTGTAGTGAAATAAAATAATAAAACTATGGGAGGAATAAGACAAAAAGATAAAATAAGATAGAAACAATAGTAAAGAAAATAGATTGATTTCATTGCTTTTTCAAAATAGATTCATCATCGGTTATCTAAAGATTATTGCTCAATTAATTATTGTTGTTGATTTACAAATTAATCAATGTAAAGTCTCAATTAATTTTTTGGCGTTCTCACTTTTAACCAAAGTACAGTCTCAATTAAAAGTGAGAACTTTTAGATTATCCATAGTAAATTCAACCAAAGTACAGTCTCAATCAAATTTTACTATGCCTAATAATTTCTATTCTTTTATCTCGTCACCAAATAAAAAGCTTAATTAATCAAAGTAAAGTCTCAATTAATTGTAGTTAGAGTAAATACCTTTAACTAAAGTAAAGTCTCAATTATTGGTAAAAACTCATTTAATCATATGAAAGTTTCTAAATAAAATCAAAGTGAAGTCTGAATTTAATTTAAAAACCCTTGGACTCATATGACCAACATACATATAGATTTAAAATCATTATTTCTTACGTGATTCAAAGATAAAGACATAGATGAATGAAAACATCAACAATAATAAAAAGAACAAAAAAATTAATTGATCTAACCGCAAAATCCAATTAAGAAATTACAATGAAATCAACCAAGTAGTTTAGCCTTCCATGGAATGCAAAATAGAATAAAAATAATAGAAGAAAGGAGAGAGAAAAAAATTAAGGGTTCCTAAATTCCGAAGTGTCGAGCTTTTTTTTTTCTCTACTTCCCCCTTGGTCTCTTTATATAGGACTTGGACTGAGCTTTTCGGTTGCTAAAATCTCTCAAATATCTTTTAAAATAAAGATAAAGATAAATAATCAAAGATATTTGGAGAGATCTAGACTATTTGACAAATATAGTTTGGTTAATAATTTATGATATAATTAAATAAAGTAATTATTTAAAAATATCTGATAAATTATTAACAAATAATATTTGCATTAATTTTCTCAATAAGCCATTTTTAATCCTGTAGTCCAAATTTGCAGAGATATCCAAAAATATTAATATTTGCAATTAAACCCCTCTTCTTTGACCAAATTTGAATATTTGACCACTTTGACCACTTTGACTAGCTTTGACCATTTTAATGTCCATTGAAAGGATGACACGTGGCAGCTCCTCTCTCCCAAATTAGGGTTTCTTCCTCTTTCCTGTAAGACCCGCGAAATTTAATTAAATAAATAAATAATTAATTAATAAATGCGGGAGGCTAGTGCATTTATGACATTAAATTATGTTAAGTATGACGTGGAAAAGTACTAGCTCATGTGGTTGAAAGTACTTTAGTTGTGTGAGAGGACTTGGGTTTGAGTCCTAAGTATGCCAATTGTGTGTTATTTGTTTTTATTGTTTTAATAATATGTTGGGCACGTTTTTGTATGAGATAATGCTGGAGTTGTGTGTTAGCAAGAAACATAAGTTGGTCTGGTGGTTAGCTTTGACTTGGCATTGGGAAGGTCATGGGTTCAAACCTTGGTGAGTCAAATTTCACTCTTTTTGGCTTAAACTTTAGTTGTGGACTGAATATGAATAGGTGGAGAAACCTATCAGAAAAAGTGGGTAGTTAAAGGGCTGAGAAACAATCAAGTCATAGCCTTAAAAAGCAATAAAAACCCAAATTAAATCATATTCACGTTTTTTTTAGAATTACTAAGTGTTAAGACCAATAAAAGGCACTTTTTGAGAGGAGAATAGGGTTTGGAAAGTTGTTTTCTGAGAGCTCTAGAGAGAGGACGAAAATTGGAGTGAAAGGAGAGTTAGGAGTGAAGTATTGAGGGTAATTGAAGTGGTGGATTAAGGCAAGCTTTGGTGATCAAAGTAAATTTCCCAATTTCACAACTCAAGCAAGGGATTTTCAGGTTAGGGGAGCTGAACCCGAATCTTAGCTTTACTACACTGTTTTTGTTTGATTTGTGATGAATTGTGGCCCTAAAATTCGTGCTATACCTGAGGGAATATGGGGTTGTGGTTTTGGGGACTGTTGCATTGGGATTGGACCTAATAGTTTGCCTATAATGGGATGGTATGTGGTGTATTCTGTGATGTTGCCAAGTTGGGTGATTGTGGACTGTTTTCATGTTCAAATAACGTGTATGTACCTATCCAAATTGTGCTTAAAGAATTGGTGTGGTTGAGATGTGTTTTGGGTCACTGGTGCAATGGGCGTGTGCGTGAATCAGCGTCAAAACCTGCAATTCTCGCTCAGGGGAGTCAGATCCGCTTAGGCGAGATATGCAGGGACGCGAACCCTCTATCTACTCGTGGCCATCGCTCGGGCGGAGGGTTTTGGGGTTTGGGCGAGGGCTCATCTCGCTTAGGCGAGTGAGACTCGCCTAAGCGAGAATTCGTGTTCCATTGTGTGGTTTGATTGAACATCTCGCGCAAGCGAGGTTGATTGTTGTTTTGGGCGGGAGAACGTCTCGCCCAGGCGAGACCCTCTCGCCTAAGAGAATGCGAAGAGTGCTCTATTGAAGGGACTACCTCGTAGCTCAGGCGTGAAGTTTGAATTTTTGGGCGATCTCGCCCAGGCGAGTGTAACTCGCCTAAGCGAGAAGTCAAGACTGGTTTGGTGTGTGGTACTCGCTCAAGTGAGGTAACCTAGCCTAAGCGAGATGAACTGATATGAATATGCGTGAATTGGAAGTTTATTTCAAGGATGGAGGGATGTTAGGTTTAAAGGCAATAAATAATGAGGAATTGGACTGAGTAAAGCTTGGATACTGATGCATGATCTATAATGCTTCTAGAGTGTCTTAATGGTGAGCTTGCTGGTGTTCCATGGGTTGTGGCCTGGAATGTATCCTTGAGTTGTGGCTCGGGATAGGGGTTAAGCACGTGGCATTCTATGGGTTGTGTCCCGGAATGACTTCCCTTGAGTTGAGGCTCGGGATAGCGGATGAACACGAGGGACCTTGAGTTGTGGCTCGGGTTGGCGAGTGTGCCGGTATGAATGTGCTGGTGGTGGCCAGTACGGATAGGTCTAGATGGATTGCCCTCCTCAATGGTTGCTGACGAGTTTGGTAGTCCTGGGACGTTACGGACTATGTTCGTATTTGGGAACTCCACCTGGCGTTACGGTGTGCGATTCGTAGCATGTTTTTCGCACGTGCTCTATCGATTGTGGCCGATAGGTGTTGCAGCAAGACACCTTGAGCTACTTACTAGAAGATGTAGAACACTGCTAACATGGTTGTGGCCATGTGAAATAAAGGGAACGAGGTTCCCTGATGTCCCTATTATACATGGTGGTGGCCATGTGATGGAAGGTAACGAGTCTTCCACTAGGTACACCAGTGTACATGGTGGTGGCCATGTGATGGAAATGGAGTAAGGTTCTGTGGGAAAAGTAAGGATATTCTATATGGTTGTGGCCATGCAGTATAAAGAAAGAATTCTTGCTATTGTTGCATTATGTTGTATTGGTTATATATGTATATGTATGTTTGGTATATTTTCGTGTGTTTTAACTGTTAGCTCACCCTATCTGTTTGTGTTTGGCGATGATCGTGTACGCGGTACACGTGAGTAAGTGATGATACAAGTGGTGCTTGTGAGGCTTAGCTGCGGAGAGGGGATGATTAGGGGAAACTTTATGTTCACATCTTTGTTATTCTATTTTGAAACATGATGTAAAGGCTCATGGCCTATTTGACTAAACTTACAGTTTTGTATTTTTGGACTTACTAGTAATTTAATGAACTTTTACATTTCCCGTGTCTTAGGAAACGAGGTATTATTATTAAATGAGATTTTAAAATAAATGATGCTGACGCATTAATTCTATTTTATTATATTAAATTCGTAATATCCGGGAGGGATGTTGCATATGGTATCAGAGCATTGTTTTCAAAATGATTTTTGGGGTCTATGGGGAGTTAGCTTACCATGTGTGTGCTTGTGAGATCATTTTGATCATTGTTTGTTATCTTACCTTTAGTATGAAGTTTTAACCAAGCTGTTTGATGTGAACAGTTATATGTGGCATGCTCAAGCTATGGCAAATAGGAGAAGGAGGAATAATGCTGGGGCTGATCAGATCGCGTAAGCGATACATCGGATGGTAGATGCGATGCAGCCCATTGCAGCGCAACCTCGAGCTGTGGTAGCACCCACACGTCCGGTGTCTATGGAGGATTTTATAAGGCATAAGCCCTCAAAATTTGCGGGCAAATATTCTCCAGATGAAGCTGATGCTTGGCTTAAGGAGTGCGAGAAAATCTGCAGAGTGATTGATTACACAGACGCACAGAAACTCTCATTCATATCCTTCCTGTTGATAGCCGATGTAGAATACTGGTGGGCAGACATGCAGCAGCTCATGCAGACAAGGGGGGAGGAGGTTACATGGACTTCCTTCAGGGAGAGATTTTTGGAGAAATACTTTCCAGCTAGTGCCAGGCATGAGAGGGAGGCAGAATTCCTCACGTTCCCGTAGGGGAACCTGACTATGCAGGCATACACAGACAAATTCAAGTATTTGGCCAGGTTCTATACACCTACTATTACCGAGGAGTGGAGATGGCAGAAATATGAGGGCGGGCTGAAACACGAGCTTCGCCGCTTTATTGTACCTCTTCGGATCAGGGAGTTCCCAGTTTTAGTGGAGCAGGCCAAGGCCGTAGAGCAGCTAGAGATGGGGCCCAACAAAGGGGCTCGACCACAGAAGACGACATCTGATTCACGGCAGCAGAAGAAGCCGTATGATAGGCCACAAGGCTCGACTAGGAAACTGTAATGCTACAATTATGGTGGGGAGCATTATCGGAGGGATTGTCCAAAACCCTCAGGCAGTTCTAGTGGTGGTGGTGGTGGTAGCACTGGCAAGTGCTACGTTTATGATCAGACGGGTCATTTTGCACGGCATTGCCCGAATAAGAAACCAGCTGGAGGTGCACCAACGAAGAAACCAGTAGGGGATCGACCTAGAGCCCCTGGTCGTATTTTTGCCTTGACGACTACCGAGGCCGCCCAGTCATGTAACTTAGTACAGACCACTTGCTTGTTATTTAACCATGAGGTTGTTGTGTTGTATGACTCAAGAGCTACCCATTCATTCGTATCTAATGAATGTGTGAGGAGGCTCGGTCTAGTGATGCGAAAGCTGGCATGCGAGTTGATAGTCGCGACACCAGCGTCTGGAGAGGTATCCACCACGTCTGTTTGTGTGGGATGCCCTATAGAGGTGGCAGGTCGCAGGTTCAAGGTCAATCTCATATGCTTACCAATGGAGGGGTTAAATGTCATTCTGGGTATGGATTGGTTGGCCAGCAACCATGTGGTGATTGATTGTGGGCAACGCAGGGTGGTGTTTCCAGATGCAGAAGGACTGGAATTGATATCATCCAATCAGGCAGAGAAAGAGATTGAGGCAGGGGCTACATGTTTTATGATAGTAGCTTAGACGGAGAAGAAAAGTAATGCAGAGAAGATTAGTTTGATTCCTGTGGTAGATGAGTATGCCGATGTCTTCCCTGGCGAAATCCCAGAGTTGCCCCCAAGCAGGGATGTGGATTTCACCATTGATCTCATCCCTGGGGCTGGCCTAGTATCTATGGCACCATATCGGATGGCACCACCTAAGTTGGCAGAGCTGAAGAAGCAGATTGAGGATCTGCTTGAGAAGAACTTTATCCGGCCGAGTGCGTCGCCATGGGGGGCGCCGGTTTTACTTGTGAAAAAGAAGGATGGCAGCTCCAGGTTGTGTGTTGACTACCGACAACTGAATAAGTTGACAATTAAGAATAAGTACCCGTTGCCGAGGATTGATGATCTACTGGACCAGTTGAGGGGAGCAGCTGTGTTCTCCAAGATTGACTTGAGGTCTGGATACCATCAGATCTTAGTCAAACCAGAAGATATGCAGAAGACTGCATTCCGGTCTCGCTACGACCACTATGAGTATGTGGTGATGCCATTTGGAGTGACAAATGTGCTTGCTATATTCATGGATTACATGAATAGGATATTTCAGCCGTATCTGGATCAGTTTGTCGTTGTATTCATTGACGACATACTGATACATTCTGAGAGTAAAGAAGAACATGCAGATCATCTGCGGGTGGTATTGGAGGTGCTTAGAGAGCATAAGCTTTATGGGAAACTATCGAAGTGTGAGTTTTGGCTTGATGAGGTGCAGTTCTTGGGCCATGTGATCTCAGCTCAAGGAATCTCGGTGGACCCAGCAAAGATTGAAACGGTGTTGAAGTGGGAAAGGCCGCAAATTATGACTGAGGTGAGAAGCTTCTTGGGCCTGGCAGGGTATTACAGGCGCTTTGTGGAAGGGTTCTCCAAGATGGTGAGTCCATTGACTCAACTCACCAGGAAGGACCAGCCCTTTTCTTGGACAGACGAGTGCGAGGTCTGTTTTAAGGATATGAAGAGGAGATTGACCACTGCACCTATCTTAGCTATCCCAGACACAGCCAAGAGGTTTAAAGTGTACTATGATGCTTCGTACCAGGGTTTGGGGTGTGTGTTGATGCAGGAGAAACGACCTGTTGCTTATGCATCTCGCCAGCTGAAGGTACACGAAAAGAACTACCCTACGCATGATTTGGAGTTGGCCGCAGTAGTTTCTGCTCTCAAGACATGGAGGCATTACTTGTACGGTTCACAGTTTCAGGTGTTCAGTGATCATAAAAGTTTGAAGTACTTATTTGATCAGAAAGAGCTAAATATGAGATAGAGGCGTTGGATGGAATACTTAAAAGATTACGATTTTGAGCTTCTATACCATCGAGGTAAAGCCAATGTAGTTGCTGATGCTCTGAGTCGGAAGAGAGTTCATATGTCTGTTATGATGATGAAGGAGTTAGAGATCATAGAGAAACTACGAGATACGAACTTGAATCTATACACAGGTGTTGATCACATACGGTGTAGTATGTTGCAAATCACGAACGAGTTCTTGAATGAGGTCAGCGAGGAACAAGGTAAAAATCAAGAACTGTAGCAGATTGTGAGTGAGTTAGGCATTGAGAAGAGAAAAGACTTCAGGATAGGCAAAGATGGTATCCTGAGATTCAGAGAGAGGGTGTGTGTACCTCACAGTCGAGTTTTGAGGAAGATGCTCTTAGATGAAGGACATAAAAGTCGTCTTAGCATACATCCAGGTATGACTAAGATGTATAAGGACTTGAAAGCGACCTTCTGGTGGACGGATATGAAGACTGATGTGGTCGACTATGTTGCCTCTTGTTTAGTATGCCAGAAGGAAAAAATTGAGCACCAAAGACCGGGGGGTACGTTGGAGCCTCTTGACATTCCCAGTGGAAGTGGGACAACATTTCCATGGATTTTGTCACGCACTTGCCACGGTCTGTGAGAGGACATGACTCGATCTGGGTTTTCGTAGACAGATTGACGAAGTGTGCTCATTTCTTGCCAATCAATCGAAAGATGTCATTGGATAAGCTGCCAAAGTTATATGTTAGGGAGATCGTTAGACTTCACAGTGTGCCAGCGAGTATTGTGTCAGATAGGGATCCGAGGTTCACTTCCAGGTTTTGGCAGTCTTTGCAGAATGCCTTAGGTACGCAGCTGAGGATGAGCTCGGCATATCACCCTCAGACTGATGGGCAGTGTGAGAGAACCATACATTCACTGGAGGATTTGCTGAGGACTTGTGTGTTGGATCACTTGGGTACATGGAGTGATATGTTGCCCTTGGTGGAGTTCACGTACAATAATAGCTATCATTACAGCATTGGGATGGCACCGTATGAGGCACTATATGGTAGAAGATGCAGAACTCCACTGTGTTGGCAGCAGGATGGAGAATCTGTGGTGCTCGGGCCAGAATTCCTGCAGCAGACTACTGAGAGGGTAAGAGTGATCCAGGATCGGATGCGAGCAACCCAGAGTCGGCAAAAATCCTACACCGATAAGAGGAGGAGGCCACTCGAGTTTGAGGTTGGTGACCATGTGTTCCTCAGGGTTACACCTACAGCAGGCATAGGGAGAGCTTTGAAATCAAGGAAGTTGACCCCTTAGTTCATTGGGACGTATCAGATTACGAGAAGGATCGGACCAGGCGCGTACGAGATTGCCTTGCCACCACACTTGGCAAATCTGCACAACGTCTTCCATGTTTCACAGCTGAGGAAGTACGTGGCAGATCCTAGTCACGTGCTGGAGCAGGATGATGTACAGGTGCGTGAGGATCTGACTATAGGAGTTGGACCGGTAAGAATCTTGGATTCTCAAGTGAAGCAGCTCAGAGGGAAGGAGATCAGAACGGTGAAGGTGCTCTGGGATGAGGCAACTCAGGAAATGGCATGGGAGATTGAGGATGTCATAAGGAGGACTTATCCACATCTTTTCACTGGTAAGTTCTCTTTTTCGAGGACGAAAAATTTTAAAGGTAGGGGTAATGTAAGACCCGCGAAATTTAATTAATTAAATAAATAATTAATTAATAAATGTGGGAGGCTAGTGCATTTATGACATTAAATTATGTTAAGTATGACGTGGAAAAGTACTAGCTCATGTGGTTGAGAGTACTTTAGTTGTGTGAGAGGACTTGGGTTCGAATCCTAAGTATGCCAATTGTGTGTTATTTGTTTTTATTGTTTTAATAATATGTTGGGCCACGTTTCTGTATGAGATAATGCTGGAATTGTGTGTGTTAGCAAGAAACATAAGTTGGTCTGGTGGTTAGCTTTGACTTGGCATTGGGAAGGTCATGGGTTCAAACCTTTGTGAGTCAAATTTCACTCTTTTTGGCTTAAACTTTAGTTGTGATAGGGTTTGGAAAGTATTTTTCTGAGAGCTCTAGAGAGAGGACGAAAATTGGAGTGAAAGGAGAGTTAGGAGTGAAGTATTGAGGGTAATTGAAGTGGTGGATTAAGGCAAGCTTTGGTGATCAAAGTAAATTTCCCAATTTCACAACTCAAGCAAGGGATTTTCAGGTTAGGGGAGCTGAACCCGAATCTTAGCTTTACTACACTGTTTTTGTTTGATTTGTGATGAATTGTGGCCCTAAAATTCGTGCTATACCTGAGGGAATATGGGGTTGTGGTTTTGGGGACTGTTGCATTGGGATTGGACCTAATAGTTTGCCTATAATGGGATGGTATGTGGTGTATTCTGTGATGTTGCCAAGTTGGGTGATTGTGGACTGTTTTCATGTTCAAATAACGTGTATGTACCTATCCAAATTGTGCTTAAAGAATTGGTGTGGTTGAGATGTGTTTTGGGAAACTGGTGTAATGGGCGTTTCTCGCTTAGGCGAGTCAGACCCGCTTAGGCGAGATATGCCGGGACGCGAACCCTCTATCTGCTCGTGGCCATCGCTCGGGCAGAGGGTTTTGGGGTTTGGGCGAGGGCTCATCTCGCTTAGGTGAGTGAGACTCGCCTAAGCGAGAATTCGTGTTCCATTGTGTTGTTTGATTGAACATCTCGCGCAGGCGAGGTTGATTGTTGTTTTGGGCGGGAGAACGTCTCGCCCAGGCGAGACCCTCTCGCCTAAGCGAGAATGCGAAGAGTGCTCTATTGAAGGGACTGCCTCGTAGCTCAGGCGTGAAGTTTGAATTTTTGGGCGATCTCGCCCAGGCGAGTGTAACTCGCCTAAGCGAGAAGTCGAGACTAATATGTGTTGTACTCACTCAGGTGAGGTAACCTAGCCTAAGCGAGATGAACTGATATGAATATGCGTGAATTGGATGTTTATTTCAAGGATGGAGGGATGTTAGGTTTAAAGGATATAAATAATGAGGAATTGGACTATGTAAAGCTTGGATGCTGATGCAGGATCTATAATGCTTCTAGAGTGTCTTAATGGTGAGCTTGCTGGTGTTCCATGGGTTGTGGCCTGGAACGTATCCTTGAGTTGTGGCTCGGGATAGGGGTTAAGCACGTGGCATTCTATGGGTTGTGGCCCAGAATGACTTCCCTTGAGTTGAGGCTCGGGATAGCGGATGAACACGAGGGACCTTGAGTTGTGGCTCGAGTTGGCGAGTGTGCTGGTGTGAGTGTGCTGGTGGTGGCCAGTACGGATAGGTCCAGATGGATTGCCCTCCTTAGTGGTTGCTGACGAGTTTGGTAGTCCTGGGATGTTACGGACTATGTTCGTAATTGGGAACTCCACCTGGCATTACGGTGTGCGATTCGTAGCATGTTTTCCGCACGTGCTCTATCGGTTGTGGCCGATAGATGTGGCAGCAAGACACCTTGAGCTACTTACTAGAAGATGTAGAACACTGCTAACATGGTTGTGGCCATGTGAAAGAAAGGGAACGAGGTTCCCTAATGTCCCTATTATACATGGTGGTGGCCATGTGATGGAAGGTAATGAGTCTTCCACTAGGTACATCAGTGTACATGGTGGTGGCCATGTGATGGAAATGGAGTAAGGTTTTGTGGGAAAAGTAAGGATATTCTATATGGTTGTGGCCATGCAGTATAAAGAAAGAATTCTTGCTATTGTTGCATTATGTTGTATTGGTTATATATGTAT